>JAAUXU010099016.1_pt1 | contig 73209 bp, 72 predicted proteins | sample 7278151 | NCBI WGS metagenome assembly JAAUXU01 (sample SAMN14350113, study PRJNA611818) | marine sediment metagenome | isolation source: surface marine sediment (1.8m) | place: French Polynesia: Moorea | collected 2018-08
CCCCCCCCCCCCCCCCCCCCCCGCCCCAGACCCCCCGCCACCCCCCACCCCCCCGCACCCCCACGCCCCCCCCGGCCCCGCCACGACAGAAGAGAACTCTACAAAAATTGGCGGAAGTGCTGTAAACACAAGCTTTTACGGGTAAAACATGCACAAACTCATGCACCACGCACAGTCCAATGCAAAACGTGAGCACTCCCCTTCTCCCCATTTTTCCTATATCAGATAGTTTGATGCACTTGCGACTTTCAAATTTTTATCGAACATGTGCATGACTGTAAGTAACTTATACCAGACTGGCAGTGTTTTAGAGTATTGCATTACCGATACTTGCAATGCCCCGGAAAACAGTTCAAATTCGGTCCTTAACTTGCTCGGGAGGAAGCATTACTTCTGCACTCGAGGCTACTCATAGTCTAACTTCGACATGGCAAATATTCATGGTAAAGTAAAGATTAGTGCACTGCTTACTGATTTTTCACTTCATAAAAAGTTATCTTCGTCACAAGTCTCAAAGGCTGCTGGGAGGCGACTTTATCATATCAAAGTTCGACTGTACTCCTACTATTCTCACGTTCAACTGTAAGATGCAACTAATTCTCTGCTTGTGAACTTTAAGGGCTCATAAGTCATGCCTGCCTCATATCTAGTACTTTCATTAAGAGCAGAAGAGTTCGTGTCAACGTGCAGTTGCACTGAAGGTTGCGTGAACCTCTTCTTGAACTTCCGCTCTACTTCTTGTGTTTTGTTACCATTTCTTGCCACTGCTTGACTCCTTCTGTGATTATCTTGTCCAGCTTTTCCTGCTTGTCAGTGAGCCTCCTCTCCTCCATTATGGTCATGAACTCTTCCAACATTTGGAGCAACTGCACATTTGACAGTCTCAGCCTGGAAAACAAATTTAGGTTTCCATACAATCATGCACGTACTACATATGTTCATACAAATCTAGTGAAAAGAGCAAGAGAGAGGGAGAGAGCAGAGTATAAAGTTTTTTCGGGCCTCAGACCGTTTTCCTTCTTCTGTGAGTTCATCGTTTTCTCGTGTGAGGACGTTGTTTGCCTCTTCCAGTCCCAACACCTTCAACTCCACACGGTCGAATTCCACCTGAGGCACGACGCAGTCATACTCGAGGTGGAACGTTGTCAACTTTGCATGGGCGGCGGTCAGGTCACGTCGGCTCTGGTCCAACGCCAGACGTAGCACCACAGGATCCTCTTGCTCTTTGATGATTTTCTGTACACAAGCATTACGCATCAGTACAGAACATCGTGTGATCAAAAATTGCACTCAATATGGACATCAATTAAGACTGCAATATCTCTATGACAATGCTTGTGCATCGGTCTTGCATACAAGGACTTTCCACATCGCTGATTTGATTCAAACTGCAAAGACTGTTGGAGCCATGTGGTATACAAAAGAGTAGAATGGTTAATCTCGGCGTGGCACAAACCTGGTACTGATTGAACTCGTTCCGCAGCTCGGCATATTCCTTGTAAATGATGTTCTTAGCCTCTTGTTCTTGGTTCATCTTTGCCCTCTCCTCAACCAGCAACCTTTCCTGTTTTGTCAGTGCCAAGGCCATTTCAGACTTTTCGCGCTCCAGTCGCTCCAGTTTGCTTTGTGCATGCGCCAGGCGCGCCCGGTGGCGCAACTGCTCCAAGGCATTGGGCTTAATGCTGGTATGTTCTTCGGCATTCTGGATCACTTGGTCCACTAAGCTCAGCTGCAGCTCCGTGTGCTCCCGCAGAATTCTTTAAAGGCAAGAATTAAAAGAAAAGGAATTGGATCAAGATTGGGTGGGGCAAAATATCTTACTTCTTCTTCTCTCTGTTGGCGTAGACCGCCTCCTTTCTCAGCTCCTCCATGGCGGCTTCGTACTCGGTCCGAACCCTGCTCAACAGGGGCCCGTACGTCGTCAGTTTCATGGCAGCCTTTGCAAATACTTCGCGGAAAGCTTCCAACCGGCAATCGGCTCGCGAGAAGCGGTTGAGATCTGGCGTAGCCTCGATCAGCTTCAGACGTCGATCGAGATCAGCCTCCAGACATCGAAGAAAGGGAGGACGATGCTGGGACATGGCCAATCTCAAGTCGATTCAAGCAACACCGGAAGCAGCACTTGCATTTGACGCAAAGTCTGAAGTCGCATTACTGTGGCTCCTTGGAAGCAAACACAGAGTGCTGTTCCATCCAGTCTTTTCGAACAAGACTGGTCCAGGCCCTTTATGAAAGGTTCTGGACAGCATGTTTGCATAAGTAATGTAGAATGTCGTCCAGCCAAGCTCGCTATTTCCATTAAGACCTCAAATTCCATGCAGGCTGCCTTAGTCCAGGACACACTCAGTAGGGCAGGATAACACGTGTAGGCCAATGCTGAGCTCTATTTGAGCTTTCTTTCTCACAAGTCATGTGGATTAGATAGAGGTTGCGCAATTTCTGCAGTGATTTTTTCCGACTGCAGGCTTAGTACCGTGTACTTGGGAGGGGATCCAGGCTATCCCTTGATACGACAGCCTCGCTGAAGAAGACATTTATTTCGATTCCAATGACATTTTTCTCACTATTGAAATGGTGAACTAGACACCAATTATGACAGAAGTACCTGAAATGATTGTCTATTTCGAACTGTGTTGAGAAGTCTTGACGTTGGCTCTTCCCGTTGCTTGAGCCTCTGCTTAGACATTGTCTCCACCGCGCTTGCGTCTCGTGTTCCTGGTGGACGAGTGCTGGTGGTTGGGGAAGTGCAGAGGAAAGTTCGGACTCAGCCCTGAGAACCCCCGTTGGGGTCAGAAAGTGAAGAGGAGCAATGCTTAGCTATTAGCTGTACTGGCACAGGCCAACTAATGAGTGAAAGTTGACAATGCCACCAATGATGTTTACATTTCCTTTGTCCTTTCATACTTATTACTCATAATTGTACGCCCCACTTCTCATGAAGGTGTCACCCAGGAGCCGAGGGTGTTTTGAAGATGATCGACGTGCTCACGAGCAGGACGTAGACTAAAAATGACGAGGTATGGTAGCAGGGGTCTCTTCCCCTCAAATTCTGGGGAGATATTTCTTCATTGAGGTCTTATTTATCCGAAAAAGACGTGATTTTGTTCTGTGTCATATGCATTCCTCGCAGTATCTTAGTAACCTTGATTGCTGACGTTGCAGTCATTTCCATAGTTCCTTTAATTCTTTTCAATATTCATCTTTGTTATCAGAAGTGTTGCCATTTGATGAGTTTTTGGGTGAAAGTCGTACCTTTTTTGGAGTATGAATGACCCTGAAAAAAGTGGCGCTTTGGGCCCCAATTCTCTTTCATGATAGTCTCCTCTTCTTGCCTCCCATGTCCACCACGCAGGGTTTGTGTGGCAAAGCACATCCACATGTTTTGGCAACAAATTTAAATTTACTGCACATGACAACATCTCCTATGCATTAAATTCAAATTTTCCGCCAAAAGAAGCATAAGCGTTTTGCTCGGGAACCTTGGCGATTACTGTCAATCTCTGAACTGACTTACTTCTTTTCCTCCTGTGCTCCCATCAACTGCCCCTTTTTTGTAGGAATGGACAATTTTTCAAATCGTTTGACCAAAACTAGAACATTTCGCTTTGAACAAGTTCGAGGATCAAAACCATTGCTAGAACTGTGGCAGCAGCAAACTTTGTACAAAGCAGGGGGCCAAAGGGCCTCATCTCAGGACGAAACTGGCGCTTGTGGGGGTCGCCCTTGCCCGCCGTTTTCCCGAAAAAAACTCGCAGCACTGGTCATCAATTACTTCTATATTTTGTGCAGAAAGTGGTAGAGGCAACAACTTGCACCACTAAAATAAAAGGACCCTGAAAACGGTCGCTTTTGGTCTTAGTCCAAGACATGTTTATACCGAACACACATTTTTCGAAGTTGGATATTTTCTACGTGCGTCCTTGCGCTTGGAGTTTTTTTTTGAAATAGGTACATAAACTCGCAATCGTTATGGTTCCTTTATCTCAGACCATTTAAGATCAGGATTCAAGACCACGTCTCAAATGATCAATCCCCCCATCCCTCCTGCCTGATGCGTGACAGCAGCCACGACTTCAGCCGCAACCACACAGAAATTTATTGCCCGAGATCGTTTCGCAACGTGCCTTTTTTTAGCGAAGGAAACAAATCGAGTCTGGAACAAGGGGGAGGGTGGTGGAGGGGGGGGGGTAAAGGTCTCATCAACGGGCACTATTGCAGCAGGGTTCATTCATGGCTCAAGGTGAGCAAATAACTACAATCTCCTTGGTTCCTGGCTTTGCAATTTTTTACAGTACATTGAATTTTACGCGGCTTGCTGCTCTTAAGGGCTTTAATAAGTGGGTCTGACACCTTGAACTGTTATTAAATGCATGTGTGATTCGTAATATTGGGCAACCCTCGTATATGTAATATAACGGACTGGTGGCAGCGAGGCACTGTAGCATCAGCGTGTCCCTGCAGGAATGATCCCCAAAAGGCTCTCCTCTGGAACACTCTAAGTGATAGCGTAACCTTCGTCATATCTTCCACCTACATGTTCTCCTATATCTTCGTCTAACGAGGCTTGTGGCAGTTACGGGGGAGGGGGGGACTCCACTACCCCTCCCCAAAGCCACACAGATTTCACCTCTCATCCTGTGTCGACCGCTTACGTTTCCCCTAATGATCGTCATAAGAAGGCGCAGTAATGATTTTTTTACTTCTGCCACAGGTACGTGGAGCAGGTGAAGAGGAAATGGAAAAGTTACACGTCTTAATCACAAGTCGGGGCCTTCTACTTTTCCCCCTTAGAGAATGCGAAAATTGTAGACGTCCATAAGCGATGCTGCCGCCACTTCAAAGAGATATCTGGCTACGTGGCGAGAAAAAAATGACGTACAATTTCCTTCTTCAACCCTTTTAGGAGTTCTGCCAATGATAGAAAACTTCAATTAAATGAAGAAAGACATCCCCGAGTTGATTGCCAGGCGCTGGCGGACTGGAGCCAGACTGGAGATTAAGCACGTTTTGAGGCAAAGGCTGAGGCTTTGATGAACAGCCAGCTCGAGATGTACCGTTTGAGCCGAGTGGTTTCCCCGTCCTGTGTGCAGCACTCCACTTCCAAGTAAGGCACGCACGTACTAGAAAGAGGCTGAGAAAACGCTGTGCGCGGCTTGATCGCTACTCGCTATCGCATCCGCGGCATGCACCACAATGGCGAGAAGCAGTTTCCAACTGAGGAGGTCGTCGTTGGCCGTTTCTCCACCGCTGTGCCTATGGACGAGTCCAACGTAGCATAAAGCCAATCATTATTCTAGCCACAGTTGGAACAGGATCCACAGATAAAACGAAGTCACGTACCGAGAGTCCGGGCCCGCACTGACGATTTGGACGGCTGATTACATCACATTGAACTGCAGCTCGGTGGTATGCAATTACGCATCGTATGCGGCGTTTTTGTGGCAATCGTGGCACGCTTTCTTCAAGCAGGCGCCAAAAAAAAAGAGTCGCAGTTGTATGGTAAGTGGCCTACTTACCCGCAAAAGCCCCTGGCCCAGTTTAGCTGTGCTCCACCTCGGACGGTTCGCGACGACGCTTTAATGCTGATACCACGGTTCAATCTGTGCTATTCTCGCCTTACAAAGCTCCGATTACACACTGCCTTAAGGCATTAAGATTGCACATACGCACGCGCACCGGGCGCCCTTTTAAGTAATGAAGCTATAATGATAACCCTTTGTTGATGTATCACGAACACCGGTTCAATTTTCCTTTTTTGGAGCCTTTTTTCTTGAAAACCAATCTGGGTGAGTACGCAATTAACTTACCGTAGAAAACTTCATCTCGTCATGAGCAAAGTCAATCTTGGAAAATTAACCACTGGGGTTGGTGCTTTTTTTTTCTTCCACACACGTTTTGCCGTGTAGGAGTGATCGATTCTACATAAGTGGGGGACGTGCACATGGTGTAATGGATGCCAATGCAGTAGTTTGAGCCGGCCCGTTGCAAATATGCGGCCCACATAACAGAGTAGTCGGCATACACGTACTGCACACCCGACTTCTCCTGGGGCCGCGATTCTCCAAACAGAAGAGTGCGCTCAGTCATGGTTTTTTTTTCTTTGGTACCGACGGTTTTCTTCGTCGTCGTTGTTCAGCCCGGCGGCGGCAGCAACAACTCCTAAAGAGACTCCCTCCGCAGCTCCCGATCGCCCCTCCCGGCGTCGAGCTTGAAGTCTCTTTTCTCTCGTGTTTACACGCGTCGTATTTAGTCGTTTTTACTTTTACTACGCTTTGCCGCCGCTGCCGCAATACCTGGGCTGGCCGCAGGATTTTTTTGCTTTTCTCTCTTTGTGTGTTTCTCTTCTCCTACAATATAATGCCAGTCAGTCAGCAGTGTAAACTCCGCCGGAGCGGCAGTCGCTCTTCGTGTCCGGTGACACTTTCAGTTTTGTTCATGCAGGAAGTCAAGAGGACTCATGAAGTGCAGGTGTAGATGAAGAAAAGACTTTTGTTGTTCAGCTCTGAGGCTCCGGAGGCCGTCGTCCGTCTTGTTCCTGTCCGCCGCTGCCGTCCGCAACGCTCCATCTCTGACAAGAGGCTCTTTTGGGCCGTCATGGCTGGAGTCCCATTTTAGGCGGAGAAATTTCCTTTACTTTTTAAAGACACCGGAGACATGAGGGAAGAGACAAAAGGTAAGAAGAAGAAAAAGTTCCCAGAATTCCTCTCTGACCTCAGAAACGTTGCATTTGCGTGTAACACGCGAGATCTGACTTCAGCAGCCACTTGGCTCCCATCGCCGTCGTTAATTCCTTGAATGGGTTCCCAATGCGCTCTCTCTTTCTTGGCCTCGGCCGCGCTGATCCCGCTCATTGAGCGTTGAGAGCCCGAAAAACCCCGTTAGAGCTTTAATATATGTGTGCGTGAACCTTGTCTTTTGGGTCGAAAGTTCAGATGGACGAGAGTGACTGTACAATTTTCCTCTGTTGCTGGCAGGCCCGCCTCAAGTCGCGCGGCACCCAAAATGGTGGGCGAGCAGGCCCGCTACGAAGGTGACTATTCCTATTACCCACAAACCGCCCTCACTTTCCGGGCATAATTTGCTTCAGATAGGGTTGAAAAGGAGGTGTTTCAACATCTCTTTATGGGACTTTTCCTTTGCAAATTTTCTTCCTTTCTTTCTTCTTTCCTCTCGAACCAAAACCGAGCTATTTGTTGCCGCTCACCCTCCCGGAACGAGGCCGGGGGGGAGGGGGAGGAGGGAGGGAAGGGGGAGTGGCAGGGGAGGGTGGAAAGCGTGGACAAGATTATTATTATGTTTCTTTTCATTCGCAATGAATTTCCCGTGGAGAAAGTATTCTCGAGCCTTGGTCATGCGTCCCTCCCTCCTTTTCATCCAGAGATAGCGAGGTTGACGGAGAGGATCTTCCTCGCCGTTGTCCTCTGGCAGACCGCACAGAGGCGGCCTGGCCGTCATGACGCGCGTGCGCGGACGCGCGCAAACAACGTGGTTTGCACGTAGCATTAGCATAAGTAGTGAGAGAAATGCAAAATAAGAGCAAACACGCAATACACATGAGCCTTTCCCTTGAAAACCGCTGTGGGAAATGCCGGCACTGCCAAATAATATCATGCTAGTGGGTGATTTCAATGCCTGCCGGAGAAGGATGGATCTGTCTGTCTCATATTCCTTCGTATGTACCTTTGCTTCCAGCTTTATCCTTGTTTGGGCTCTTTTGCGCGACATTCGGAGCTCGTCCGTGGGAGAAGAAATTGTGCTCTGACACGCTAAGAGAATCAAAGCGCCACTTGTTGGTTTTTAAGGCACAGTTTTGCGTGAATTCGCGTCTTCCTGACGAGAGAGAGAGCGAAACACTCGTAAATCTTGAGTGAAAAAAAAAAAAGATCAAGGTTTGAGAATACCCCACGGCCTTCGCGCCAATGGTGATGAAACGACCATCATCCATTATGGCGTTTCCTGCGCAAAACTTGAAACAAGGTTGTCGGTAGAAAAAAAAACAACTTTTGCAAATGGCTTTTATCAAGGTGTTTGCACAATTGCACACGTATTGGACATATTTTGCATGGGCAGCAAAGTTTGTTGCTCAGAGCTAAATTTGCCTGTGGCTGACGAGAGTGATATCACGAGGCTTCATGCACGTGTGTGAGTGCGTGCGTGCGTGCGCATTGTGTGGTGAAGAGGAAAAGAGGGAAAAAATGATAATGCAGGTGGTGAAGCTGCTTTTTCCTTTTGCTAAGTTGCTGCAGCTCATCAAATGGCTAATTGACTTATTACCTCGCTCTTCGCCCTCTTTTAGCACGATTGATTAGCTCATTCTTCAGACGTGATCAATGAACCCTTTCCGGTAGCCCAGGGAGAGAGAATCGTCATTCAGCTGAGTTTCTCTCAGCTGAGGTGCCTTTTTTTTTTCGGGGCCGCTACCTGGCCTTAATGACTTCAATCTGGGGGAAGACGACTCCGCGGAGAATCAGCGAGACGAAAGCCATCCTGTCCGGGGACACCCACAGCGTGGCTCTTACGCCCCCTTTAAACGTTCTCGTCTGAGCTGGCGGTTCCGAGCGCACGCACCAGGGGCGTCCGCGTGTACTCCAGGACTGCGCCAAGATGGTCTCGGTCAGTGCATTGGCTGTCCCACTTTGAGTGTCAATCTCTTCTCAGCTCCTGCTCACAAGGGTCTCTCTGGAACATCTGGTGCCACCGTTAACTCGGCTGCATTGTTGCCTTTGTCATAGGTTGGAACCCCTCCCTTCCCGCCTTTTCCATCTTCTTCTTCCCATATGTCGTCGCGGCAACAACTGAGGAGGAGCCTTTGCTCAGAGGCAGTTTTGCCGTCATCGTGCAAATGCAAAAAGGCTTGTCTGCCAGCACGACTTCTTTTTCGCGGCGCTGCGGGGTTAAAATTTCGGGGGGGAACAAAAGACTTCGTTTTACGTTGCCTCCGGTGGGAAAAACGCATTTGCCGGCGGGACCAGTGAACATTGGTCTCAAAAGTTATGACGAATATGTGTACAAATATTCAAATGTGCATGTACAGCATGCGTCATAATTCATAGCCGCTCAACACACAAAAAAATCAAAAGTTGTCTCATGTCACTGGGCTTCAAAGTGATATTTTCACCAAACATTGGCCAATAAGATGATCAGAGCTAAACTTCCTGCATCATGTTCGGCTGATCGCAACATCCTGGACGGTGTCACTGATGCATTTACTGAGCTCCTCCAGTGCGTCACAATCATTTTGTGCCTAAACATGTCTGAAATTGTCACTCTAATGCTCAAAGTGCTCCTGGCCTAAGCCTTCTGTTTGTGCATACTTTTATCTGATGCCAGTAAAGAGTCAACAAGAAGGCCAACATTTCTTCTTTTGGCAACTTGTCTAATAGAGTCAATGACTGAACAGTGACTGCAAATTCAAATTGATTTGTTTTATGCGACGGCTTTCAACTATGACTTATACTGTGCAAGTATGTAAGTATGGAGTCTCCTACTCACCATGAATGCACTCCTCAGCTGAGGATAAGTTTCACTGTGCTCCCTTGTTGTGTGTTTTTTTGTGAAACGCATCACTTGGCTCGTGCGTTCCTTCCGTACGCATACGCGAACCATTTTGCTTCGTAGCTTCATGAACGTTGTTGGCATTATGATTTCGGGCTCGTGCGTGAGCGCGAAAGGTTTTTGTAATTTGACGTGGCTGACCCGGAAAAAAAATCCGAGCCTTGGGATGTGTACGGAACGCCCATTTTTATTCTACGCGGAATTTTGGCACACATGCACACAGAAAAGGGTTAGCACGTGACATTTATGGCGTGCCAGTAGAAGTTTCAAGGAGATAATATTCGTGACTGTTCGTGCGTGTGTGTGTGTGTCTGCTGGAGAGCGTGCATGCGTGCGCGCGTGCGTGTACGTACGTAAACATGACTTGTTTGGGGGACGAGCGAGCGTTATCGTCAGGAATTTTCACTGTCTGACCTACGGTCATCTCTTGACCGTGAAAGGTCTTAAAGCAGGGAGATCTTTGCCAGTCCTTGCCTGCTTACTTAACCGCTTCAGCATTGCGTCACCTGCGCAGGGTGGGGTACAGCGTGAATACAATTAGTGCGAGCAGGCTGCGAAAATGCCAGGAATGCACAGAAGACAAAAGAGCCGTCGTTGGGCCTTAAACCCTTCACACGTGTCAGGACTGCGAAAAGGTGAGGAAATCGCCATAGCCAATAGCAGTTAAAAGACGTTATTGTTTTGCGCTGCTGGCACTTGAGCGAACAAGTCACCGATACACTCCGGCGTAGGGGCAAACGAACGTGGGATCCGGCAAGCTCGCGGCATCCGTGGACGACTCCCATATGACCGAGTGCCTGCGACTTCTCCCAGGCACACGTGTAGTACTGTGCTCAGTATGTGGTACGTACGTAGGTTCGTACAGCTGCCTCCCCTCCCCCCCCCCCCCATTCTTTGGCTGGCCGCCAAGATGTGTGTTGTGAAACACTCCTCGCCTTTGCAGTAATTGAATGCGTCCACATAGCTGAAGAGCTTCCGCCAAAGGGTTGTGCTTGCATCCTGCATGATGGTTGTGGCAGCGCACAATGATCCATCTGGTAACACAGGGAGAAGGAGAAGAAGTGAGAAAATGAGTGTGCAGGAAAGAGAGAGAGATGAAAATTTCGCCGCTCCTCTATCCCGATATCACGTCTCTTGACAGCTGCTCCCGTCGCCGCCGCCGCCGGAGTGGTCGAGGGCCACGGTGAATAGCCCAGGCCAGCAGGGGGCCATTCGAAACCGCCATCCAGACTCAGATCAAGATCGCGTTATTAGAGGCGGGAATTCTTAGTCTGTCGCTCTCTGGCCGGGAGTAGTGAGAGAGGATCTCACCACTCAATTGCTCCTGAAAGAGAGACCCAAAGGATGTTGGCGACCGGAATATGCAGATCTTAAGCCGCACGTGCACTTGCGCCACACTGCAACTGTAGATTGCCGACACCTGTTGATGCACCCCTCAGGTGCATTCACGAGAGAAGCTCAATGGGAATGTTGTGGCGAGAATTTCCCACAACATGCTATCAGACTAAATGTTGCTGTGGCATACTGTCCTTTGGCAGTTTTCCCCAAGGCCCTGGACATGGCCCTCGGAACTCCGGGGGTGAATTAATGAGAGAATTTCCTCCTTTACTCACATTGATGTGAAAAATGCTGCCGTAAGCTCACCGTATCATCATCATAATTCTGTTCGACAAGGATACCAGGGCCAGAGCCAAGGTCCTCCCCTCCTACTGGGCCGCGTACACACACGCACAAAGCCGCTAATTAAGCCGCAGGAATCAAATTAATCAGACGGCTTCCACCATTGTCGCCGATTTCTTGTGGGCAATCGCCTTTAACTGCTTCTCCACGAAGTCAGTCTGCTCATGGTATGTTTTATCAGGCTTCTCTGCTTCCTTCCGAGCCATTAGTGGGCTTCCGCGGGATGGCAGCCTCCACAAGGAGGCTCCTGGCGCCAGTCAGGACGTCCCTGAGGTCCGTCTGACCGTCCCCTGTGACGAGGACAGTTGTGGTTTACCAGACGCAGCTCTGGTGAGAGGAGGACCGGGAGATGGGGGCCTCTCTGTGGTGCGCAATCCACGATTTATTGCATTTAAAACACACACGCACACATGACAGCAGCTGGGACGAGGCGACCCCTCTAAGTGGGCAATTACAGCAGGACCACCGGGGTGGTTGGTTAATCTGCCTAACAGAAATTGTGTGGGCTCGACGAAACGGAGAGAATGATGTGTCCTGGAGTGGACGTCTTTCTTCTGGAATCGTATGACGAACTGAACGAATAAATGGATGGCAGCCAAAGAACAAGCTGATGTGTGCACACCTTTTTTCTGAAGATTCAATAAAAATTAATTCTGAAAAGTGCAGATAATATGATACTTTGATAGCGTGAGCGCCATCAATTACTCACTCAGGTGCAACGATTTCTCGCTGCTTGAGGCCATTGGCTCCCCTCGTCTTCCGCAACCCTCAATTTTATTCGAATCGATTTTTCCACACTTTTCCTAGTAGAAAGAAGCTCAAGTAGAGCTCTTACAACCTTAGCAGCATCCACTTTGCTCCTCTCCAAGCCCCTTGTCTGTACTTTTCCAATCCTTCTCACGACTTGGCAGTAACATTAGCAGCAATTCCTCTTCATTGAAGGAGCACCTCATTAAAACGATGTCTCCTTAGCAACACGTCAAAATATGCCTACGGACGCAGACGATCTTTTATCAGGTTTGATGTGGCTGAGAGTGCGTCTACCCCTCCAAAAAATTTCAAACGTGCGTTTGATGAGAAACCATGATTGTGGTTCACTACTCAGTAATTTAGACTCGACAAGTTTGCCTCCATCTCGATGTACCCCTCTTCTGTGTCTCTCGTGCGGGCGCACAGACACACACACACACGCACACACACACGCACACACACACACGCACAGACACACACGCACACACAGGTCGTCGTGCATGTGCAATTAGCCAGCTGTTGTGTCTATGATATCTCTAACCCAGCTTGGACAACGCAAAACTTACTTGGCTGGCTACAAAAAAACTGGCGGACATTTAAGAAGTCATGAATCTCATCGCAGCAAGACGAGATAAAAATTGTTGTTGCTGGAGCCTAGCAAAAGTGGGTCTTCTTTTTTTGTTGTTGTTGTTTAGGGGGGGAAAAATCTGACCAAGGCGTCCGATCAGATAAGCCTCAGAGAGAGTTTCTCTCTCTTGCTCGCCCAAGTTAGGTAGCTGCAATGGTTTTTTGGCTGATCTCCAAAGCGGTTTCCAAGGCAAGCTGGAGCACACAGGCAACAACAGATGTGCAAAAACAAAGCAGCACCAGCCGTTGGAGCTCCTCCTCACTCACTTCTGCATCCCCGGGTGGCTTCCAACGAACGTCGCTTGTGTCCTTTCTGGCGAGAAAGTGTGGGCAGATCAGCGATGCCTGATGGAGTCGTCCAGAGTGCAAGAATGCTATTTCAAAAGTGAAAGGCGTTGTTGGAATTGCCGGCTTCACAAGGAGCCCGTTGCAAAAAAAAAGAGTTGCCGAGATTATGACTGGATGGACACGAATGCTTATGCATGTGCGGTACAATTAGCGGCGAACAGAGGAGTCCTCCCCCCCCCCTCTTTCTTCTTCTACTGGTCGTCCATTGTTCGACTGCGCACAATGAATGCGTCGCATGCTGTTTCGCACACACATATTTATGTGCACCCCCCTGGAGCACACGTACAAGAAGGTCTAAGGCAAGACGTAATGAAAGTGAAACTACCAAGCGCAGGCGCCAAGTGAGGCGCCTCGGTACGCACGGTAAAGGTGGTGCAGTCCGAGGACCACATCACGTATCAATATTATCAGATGTATAGATCTTAATGGGCTCCTCCAGCGGCAGCCAAGTGAGAGAAATTATTCAAGCATCCACTTTTTCTTCCGCTGTTAGGCCTGTTTCGAATTCGTCGCTGCGCTCAAAGATCGCCGGGCTTGTTACACTTGAGGCGGGGTGCTTCAAGCTACCGAAAAGCTTCGGGTCAAGGACGTGAAGAAGCCGAACAAAGTGTCACGGAAGGGTGGAAAATAGCTCTTGGGCAGGTTTCACAAGCTCATTACACGCGTATTTGGCTTCTCTGTCCCGAACGTCTCCAATCCCCCCCCCCCTTCTACACCGGGTGTGCCACAGGATCCGTCATCGTCCTTTTGGCAGTTTTTTCTTCCAACGCTTTCTCTGTGGCCAAGAACGAAGGCAGCATGGGGATGACAACCTTTTTTTGGCCTCTGCCAGATAGGCAGATCATGCCCGGTCACGCAGGCAAAGGCACTCATGCAAAATGATTTCATGAATAATCATTGCCTAAAATACATTTATGTGTACTGCGCTGTAATGAATGCCTTTGTGCCTCTTCACTTCGCATCCATTGAGATCTGTACATGCATGATCGTATGTACTGGATGGGTCTGGAGAGAAAGAGATTGAATGCAGGAATTTGTACGCGGTATGAATGAATCCACCTGAATGGGGTGAATTACGAAAGTTCAGAACGTTCGCCCAGACACCTGGAATCCGGCGTCCTAACCTTGCAGAAGACGCTGGAAAGAAGACCTACTCCAGACCCTTGTTCTTTCCTTGGAGACAACGCCCGTCGACGTCGTTGAACTTCACCTCCGTGGCCGGCAAGTCCAAGGACAGGGAGACGCCGGGAGTGTCGTGCGCGAGAGGAGAAAGCTGATTACCACAATTGAGCAGACGATTCCCATCCCTTTGCAAGGTTTAGGAGAGGGCGAAAGTTCAGGTTTCGTTTCGGTAGGTGTTATTTCACAAGAGTAAGAACCTAAGAGCCATAAAGAAGGGAAGGAAGCGAGCAAGCAGCAATTTTTTTAAGAGGCAGGAAAAAGGACATTCTGTGGAGTGGGGAAGAATTGTTTCTGCACTTCAGCCAAGTATTCTCAAATGTCATAAAGTTATTTTCGTCCGTGTCTCTGTGTGTGCTTCTGTGCGTGTGATCAGCAGCATATTTGCATGCATTCAGTTGCTTTGTTTCTACTCCCCAGCATTTTCATTTAGGCAATATCCTCTCAGCATTCATCTTCGTGTCAGAGAAGCACGCACTCAGGCACGCGAAAAATGAACCACGATTCAACCGCTACCTCCGTCGAAGAAGACTTCGCATGAAAAATCGCACTTTCCTTTTTGTGCGATTGTGTTTTTACCATTTCCTGGGGGCTAAATTAGAAAAAAAGGTGTTTGTTTGCTTCCACGGGAGGAAGTCCTAATGGTTTCATGTCACAGTTCCGCCGGCGCCGACTTAGTGATCGGTTAAGAAGACTTTGGATTGGACAGGACAGAGCCCCTGGACCAGTCCCAGACGTACAGTGCACAGTTAGTTCATGAAATAGCGAGTACCCTTAACTTGACCGCATCAATGTCACACTTGTCCAGTTGTTCATAGAACACAATCTGGAGGAAAATGTGTCAGAGCGAACCCTTTGCCATGGAGGAAGGGCCGCTCAAGGTCCAGACTTAGCTGCGATGCTCAAGCTTCCTCTGTTCATTGGGGTTCTTCATTCTTACTGCCAGGTGCAAATGAATGATCATTCCACAAGTGAATAAATGTCCAGAGGCGGATGTATTCATCCCACCGAGAGTCTCCCCTCCCCTTAAAAAAGGGTATAGAGTAGCCCGGTAACATCTGTACTCCGTCGTTCCCTTCATCATGAACGCAGGCCGAATCTGCCCCTATCAGAGAAAGGATGGTTCGTAATTTGGGTTAATGACCGCCGGCCTGCTGAAAAATCGAGATGGAGTCACGACAAAAAACCTCCGACATGGCTAAATGAAGCCGTGCAGGCCCCAATCGATTCGTGCTCTCTGTATATAACGCCTGGTATCGTCGTACCCATAGATCTACATATGTTGGGCGTCGAGTTGCACGTATCAAGCTATCCTTATCTGCCTTTTGGAGGGAGGGAGAGAGAAATATAGCCTCGAAATTCTCAATCGGAGACTTGTGTAGACGGTTGCAAAAGACTCCAGACTATGAATAGGCAGTTTCAATTCAAGAGCTTGTAAGTCTGGGAACGTAACACATATTTCCCAGTACGAGTCCTGTGTTCTCTGTCTCGCTTTTTTTTTCGGATCCAAATTCGGTGGCCGCGCAGAAATGTCTAATATAGCCATTAAGTCAGAACACTGTGATTTGGCTGGCAATAATGTCCAAGTTTTTTCTTCCTTGGGTACCAGTGCCGAGGTAATTGGCAGCTATCACCATGGCCTAGATCTGTATATTCCACATCTACTGGGAAAATGATGATGGAGCTACATATAAACGATTCTTCGGGACTTTTTGCGAAATTTCACATGGCACGATTACCAATTCTCGATAAGCACGAATTCCAGACTACCGTTCGTTGCACGGGATCATTATTAAACGTCTCATTAGTGAAACCCTCCTGGGCCTGTGTGGGCCCCTTCGGCCCCCCTCTGGCGGTTTCCTGGGGGCCCCAAAACAGCTTACTTTTCCAAAAATTAGTTTCCTCGGGGGGGAAGTCTCTGGGAGGAATGCACAGGGGAAGGGGGAGGGACAGCCACTTAACCCAAAGTGCCAACTTTACTAAATTAACCCGAAGATTTTCTCCGGGTCTCTCCCGTTACTGACGGCAGAATGGCAGAGCCCACCATCTCCCCCCCCACACACACACACACGTGTACAGCCTTAGGGCCCCCTTATCACTATGCATGACTAGATCGGTCCAGCCGTCTCGGTGCGAGCGCTACACACTTTATTTATAAGGTTTCGGGTCGCATGACAGGTCTTATAATCGGATGATTTTGCTTAATGACAGCGGGGATTGTTCGGCATCAAGTCGAGGTCTCTCATGACACATACTCAAAAACTCATTGCATCACACACGCACACACAGTACTAATACTTTCCCGTCCGTTCTCAGTTACAAGACAACCTGACACGCTGAAACGTTTGGCATTCAGGGTAACTGTGTCCAGAGATCGAGAAATTGCACCTGCGACCAACTTGACCTTTGCTTTTCGCCAATCTCACTCTCAAAGTGCAATACCTCCTGCGCAATGTAGAGCACGGCTGGAGCAGAACGCACCCACCTTAGTCGACTTTGATCCTCCTTACGCAACGTTGCATGTGTACACATACGTGCAGCAATATCACATGGCCTATTTATTCCGCAACGCCAGCAATTTCTCCCCGGGCAGCCTGCTCATCCATTCCCCGTTAGGGCCCAAGGTGACGCCCCCATTCGCTTCTCTGATACACGTGTGTTCGATGAAAAAGATCTGTCGTCGTCGCCGGCGAAAGCGATCGAAGATGAGCAAAAAAGTCAGGTAAGAAAAAAAAACAACTAAGGGGGCGGTTGAAAAGGGTGTCTTCGGCGACGTAGGCACACATGTAGGTACACAGCCAGCCCTTTATAAAGGCTCGTTATAAACTAAAGCTTTTGCAAGACGCTTTTGCATAAGCAGTCACGCTTCAGGAGGTACAAAGATTACGAGATAAACTTCTCAAGAGCTACCTATCGATGGCAGCTGTGAAGAAGGCTGCACCCGGCGCTGCACATGCCTTAGATTGTGTTACGGTGCAGCCCACCCCGGGCCAGCCACTTTTCGGTGTAAAAGGCAAGCTCAAAAATCGAGAGGTTAAAAGTGCTCCTGACGCATGGATGCTTGATTATGTTATTCATGGAGGTTCTCGCATTCGGTCTTCCTTTTTTGGAAACGGTGTCGGAACGAAAGTTTGTGGCATTTGTCGATAAGCATCTACTCCCCCCCTCTATTGCAATAGAGATACACGCTCGCACAATGAAGAGCTACCCGTGAAGCCTTTGTCTGCATGAGGGCACCATTTTCCAAGTCAAGAGATCTCTCGAAGATCCTCCAACAGTTACGACCGGAGATTTTTGTCGGCGGAAAAAGAAAACACGGAAGAAGAGTAGGCGGGAGAAAGCGAGAAATATTATCCTCTGTATGTTGGTGGGTTGGGTGTTTTTTTCTCTTTCTTTTACCCCTCCCAGTTGGCATCCATCCTCCTGTAGCTATTTCGAAACTATTTTCAATCTACCCATATGATTGGCAATCACAGTGTAGTGATTTTTGGTGTTAGGGCGCAATAACATCCAATAAGCCATTATGAAACTCGAGGTTGGTGACTGCAAAGATGAAGCCGGGAGCGCGCGCGCGCGCGCGTGTATGTTCACTAGCGCGCATGTTTGAGCAAGTGTTTGATTACCCTTCGCCCCTTTGTTATTATTTTTCCCCTCTTGACGCAACCAACCCCCTCTGAGGTTGCTTCACCCCGGACTTGGAGGTGTGAGCACCTGCTTGAGGTGCATAATATCATCTCTCCGCCCGTGCAATTAAGATCGGGCTCGTCCCGATCTCTCCTTTCACCCTCCTTATTGTTCTTCGGCTATCACGCACACACACACACACACACACACAGAGGCGCTGCCTCTAGGAAACCAATCAGGTCCGGCTATCTGGAACGCCGGTTGTGTCGCAAGCTTCTTCTCCTTTTAGGTTTGGTTGCCGTTGATTGAGCGATCGCTTGAGCCTCGGTTTGCATGCATCATCCATGCATGCACGATTGAAAAAAACTGTGGGAAAGAAGCCCAATCATCTTCTCCTCTGCATGTCGTTAGAGAGAGCGCCTAATTTCATACCGCGCTCGGATAGAGATTTTAGATATGCTCTAGTCGTGCTGTCATTTCCAATTACATTCCTAACCCCCCCCCCTAGGCCTGTCTAGGCCCTTTGATGTAAATAAGCTCCCCTTTTTTTGGCCTCTTTGCAGACGTGAGACTTGTCTCAACTGAGGTGGGTGATGACGGTCTAAGAAAGTGAACTGATTGGTTGTCGCCCCAAGGCGTTCTCGTCCGAGAAATGTTTTCTCTTTCTGGCTCTCACGCTCGATTGTGCGTGCGTGTGACCCCCTTGTTTCCTTCGGTGATTCCCAATGTTTCAGTGATTCACACATGCCTCCTGTACACACACGTGTGCGGGCATAATCTCTCCCTTGGCGGAAAATTGGAAATGATGCTATCTGGACATTCCATCGCCACCCCAGGGAAAGTTTCGCCGAGAAAAACCACGCGCGCGGCGACTGCGATGTAGCGTTAAATAGTGCGTCACCACGTGCGTATACGGACGCAAATAAGTAATGCCGAATTGTTCATGGCTGAATCACTTTGCAGTACGTGCAAAAAAACCCGTTCTGCATCGATATCCCGGAGAAATGTACCCCACTCTGTAATTTCGTCATTGCTTCACCGCCAATTTTTTCCGCATATCATCTCAAGTGCATCAGCAATAGTGTGTGCTGCGCACATGCAAAGCGGATAAGGGTTGGGCTGATCATTGCGCAAGTCGTTTTCCTGCCTTCGGGGTAGGTTCATCATGTGTCAAGTGCCTCCTTGCATGATTTTTGTTTTGAGCGTCGAGGATGAGGATGCGACATTTTCCCGAATTCGTTTTCACTAAGAGGGAAGAAAAAGTTTCTCCTCTTTTGCTCAAGTGGCATTTTGTAACGTGGAGTGAGGGGGTCACGTTAGATGTCAGACCGCACAGACTCCCGACCTACATTGTGTCTCCGCCAAGAGGAAGACTTCATCAGCACTCTGTGCTCGTGCGTTGTGCGCGTACATGACATGGGTACACACGCATAGGAGATCCACTTATGTGGCCCAACAGAGCTCTAAGATCACCTCATCATGCAACCGCAATTTCATTCCATTAGCGTTTCTTATGCATACTTTTTATGCGGGGCAAAAAAGTTCATTAAAGCCTTTCTTAAGTATGTGACAAAGGAAGAGCAGAGCAGTCCCTGCGCAGCCTGTGCGGAGTTTGGGTGATTGTTGACGTGAACAATGAGGGCTCGATCAGAAGCAAAGGTTCGTTCAAATGCGCGCGCGAGCGAAGTCTGCAGAATCATTTCGGCGTGTGATCAATCACGATTGGTCGGTCCTTTTATTTAACGAGACGAAGAATTAACCCGGTCTGAGACCGGGCGTTAGCGACCCTCCGGGCCCCATTTCCAACCGCCGGGTGTCCCTGGAAGTACTCGTACGTCCGGCACTCCGTCCACTCATGCAAACACTGCCTCTGCAGAATGATCTCCATGGTGAACCTGTCTGCTGCGGTTATATATACACGAACAGTTCATCACGCGTGCATCTGCTCGTGCTACATACGCATTGTAGGTGGATGTTTTTCGTAATCGGCAGATCGGTGCGGCCGAGCACACAAGTTTGGATGCACATGCTCATTGTGTAAGTATTACACATGTACCCGTGGCTCGGTGCAGGACCGGTCCATCATGCCTTATCTCGCATGCCACTTGGGATCCATGAGCTGTTTTTTCTTCTTTTTCTTTCTACCCATGGACAGAATTGCGAAAGCATTTTCGGTACAAGGGCCACGTGCTGCATAATCGCGACAAAGAAGGATGACTGCTCAGCGGTCTGTTTACGGTAGCCGCAGATGACAGTAGCCGGATCCCAGATCGGGTGCTCAGGTTCTGCTACGAATGTGAAGTGTTTTGACATGTGTACGACGATACATTTTTCGTTGAATCGCATTGGTGCGCCAGGACAATCTGCAAGTCACTTTGTCTCCTACAATGAATCTCTTCCTCACTTCTGCGTGTGCGTAATAATAATCTCGTGAGTTAGGTGAATTAATAATCCCCATCATTTTTCGCAAATGACGAGGCATTTTGGACCATCAAGTCAAAAACCTTTCACCTCCCTCTTTCTCTCTCACACACATACAGTGGGAAGAGAAAAAAAAAAGACTGCTGAAGAATGCTCTCACTCCGCACAACTTTTTTTGTCCTCAATAATTGCCTTCTCGTGCACGCGGAAGAAGGGTTAGGGCTCTTAAGCGCACGGACGCACGCACGCACGCACGCACACACACACGCTGAGGGGAGAACTAAAAGATTTTTGAACAGCGCTCTGGCGTCAGAGTCTAGTTTTTTCTGCAGCACCACTTGCTCATCCACGCGCGCGCGTGCGTGTTTGTGGGGGGGGTGGGCGGGTGCGAGTAAGTGTGTGAGTGTGTGTGTGTGTGTGTGCACGTGCACACGTGCAGGTGCATTAGCCTCGATGTTACCTGAGAACACACTGGTTGTCTTCTGAGAAATCGTTTAGCAGCGTCGATGGGGGCGCAGTTATCCACTTCTGGCATCCTGCTAAGTGTGGCCAGCCAGCTCGGCCAGGCAATTTTGTTTTCCTTGCTCATTTAGCGGGATTGCTTGAAGCGTTCTCCACACAGACGCTTTCTTTCATTTCTCCTCGCTGCTCTGGCTATGAACGAGCTACGCGAAAAGTGTACGTACATACGCAGTCCGACTTTGGCCGGCTGCCCCCATGTGCTATGCATGCAGGGGCGATGTAGTCAAGATGGTCGCCCTACGTATTGCAGTGAAACGTATGAGAGCGCGGGCTTTGGTCGCTGGCCCGCTGACTCGCTCGCTCGCGCATGCTGGTCTAATCCGGGGTCCGGTGCGGTATTATTCCCGTGCTAACACAGCAGTATATTCATATTCTCGTGCATCTCCTGCGCAGCGCGCGGAAGACTCGCCATAGGGTTCATTACTCAACATTCCTTTGAGATTTGCATGTGGGCCCTTTTTTGGGCCTGCTCAATTAAGGCTTTCGTTCTAATTTTCGTTGACTCAGAGAGACAGTGAGAAATAGGCACGAAGCAGGTCGGGTCAGTCCACGCCCACATTTGATAGGACCGGGCAAAATAGCTATACCTAAAGAGGAAAAAAAGATCCTCGCTCACTCAACCAGGGCCACCTCCTATGCGTACATATATGTGCGTATACATATATGCACATATGACTGTCTGTAGGTAGTCCGGACGAACGGAATTTTCACTTTCTTCTTCATCTTCCGGAGTAATTGTCGTGGTGCTACCCTGTCTGAGGAGAGACTTCTCGCTCATATTTCATTTGCGCCGCACGTAGAATAATGCCAGTAAAAAAAGAGCCTCTTCAAGTTTCTCAGCTTGGCGCTCCTTGGGTCCTAGTTTTTTTTTTTTGAGGGTCTGGTCGTTACTCCGCGCCCCATTAAGGGAATCTACTCTGGCTGGGAGCTACATCCTCGAATTTCACCATCTTTCTCGTGCATGTCCACATCAACACATTCGTGAGCACGTGAGCGGCGGCGTCATTTAAAGAAGTTTGTCTTTGCGACCACGCGCGGTAGATGGAAAGTGCGTACCTCGATAGACTTTTGCCCCTTGTCTGTGTTTTGCATGATTTGCAAGTCTTGCCAGCACCTCGAGACTGGGTTGCGGAAGTTGCCCAGAGAGAGGGCAAAGGCCTCCACGGCTGCCGATATGGCACAGATCGGCTGTGTCAGCTGCTGCATGAACACTTTTCCAACCCTCACCTCGAGGCAAAATCGTATGTCTTCAGCTACATGTACTAGGTGCGATCGCAGGATGGCTCCCTTCTTTAAAAGAATATTGCTCTTGCATGAAAGAAGCCGGAGGTCTCTATTTTTTTTAAATGCCAAGCGCGGAAATAAAATTTTTTCTATTGACACAGGCAAGCTGTTTGTCTCCACCCTGCCCTAGACCTGGCACTTGAAGTTCAGAGGCAAGGACAAGAAGGTGGCCCAAGTCCTTGATGATCGGACACAGGATGGCCCTGGGGCAAAATCGAGGTTATTTTTGAAAAGTGAGATCTACGGTTGAATTGCGCCACATGGAGGAGCTGGGACATTCAGGAATATAGCAAGGTCGTGGTACCTCTTTCTTGATAGGGCTCCTCATAAGGCCCTTCCTTGATCCCCGCCCAGGCCTATCCGAAGCAAGTCTCGGGGCTTTGTGCAATGTTGCTGCGGGCAACCTTGTTGGACTCATCCGCCGCCACTGATCACGCAGAAGAGTCCGAGGGCTTGGCTGATGTCAGGACCAAGAAAGGGAGTCTCCCACTATGTGTCGGTGCCTTCTTTGCCATGGCCTCTCGTGGCGGAGCGAGAAGGTGAAGCCCATGCAGGCGGTCGTCCCTGGATCACTCTGCGTTATCGATGGCAGACAGCGAGATGAACCTGAAGTCGGACGACGGCAGCGGTGCCATTTTGCGATCACATCCAGTCATGGACAAACGTGGAGAAGTCATGCGCGCCAGACCAGGATTAGCATCTCCAGGTCTCGTCTGGCAGGCGTGTCAGAGATACGGACACAGAGGGGAGAAGTCTGGTATGGCTCAGAATAGCTGGACTCGGGGAGGAGGTAAAAAGACCGAAAGAAAAGAGAAATTCACTAAAATGCAAATTTTCTTCTGGCTAATTGATGGCTTCATCGCCCCCCTCGGGGTCCAAGATTGCACGGAGAGAGGCTCTGAATGGAAAAAGGGGTAGCAGCCATTCCCCCCCCAAAAATGCTTTTTTCCCCCGCCCTTCTCAGCGTCGTGACGCACAAGTGCGGAAGACCGCGTGCAGATGAAGTAACCACAACTTTGTCCGGCCAAAAGTTTGCAGAACCGATAAGTTGGTCGCTTGTCTCATGGACAACAAGCGTCGCTGCCTCCATGATGTGCAGTTCGAACTCCAGTCCTCCTTGCGTCATGGCCGGACAAGGTGTTCAAAGCGCGAGAAAAAAACAACACAAGCCTTTTTCGTCTGCAATTCCTACCTTTTTGTGGTCACTCGAGGCACGTCCAAGGATCAACACGCTGTCAGCCTTTAGATGGCCCTTGTACTACGTGTCAGTCAGCTCGGAGGCGTTCTTCTTCGCTTGGACAAGATTAGTTGCACTCTGCGGACGAGTGTCCGAGCAGTTTGTCATCTACCGTGTGCGTACGTGTCAACTGTGGAGCGCAAACATCGTATTCTCATAGTTAAGGACATCATCAGCCAGATTTGTGCCATTGCAAACTCCCAACATTTAGCGCGAGTCATTGTGACCATGAAGATCTAAAGGAGTTATCCACATGTTCTTTATCTTTAAGCACCTCAGTTTGGTGTTGTCGGTTCGCTATAACGTAATGACATTAGTTGTGCACACGCAAGCATTTCACAGATTCTCACATGTGCACACGAACGTCTTCTCATCTCTGCAAGACAAAGCGTTGCGCAGTAATTTGGGAGCGCACGAGGACGCGGAAAGCTGTCACAGTGCGACCAACGGAGGGGGTAATTTTGTTTAATTACAACGGGTGAGCTCCTGTTGTACACAGGGTCTGGCTCACGTTTGGAACCGGGCTCATTTAATCAATATTTTTCCTCGAATGCATTGTAACTATAGCTGACCAAGCTCGTGAACAATTCTTCAATATTGCTGAATACTTACTAACAAACTCCAACGTGTGGGAGGCATGACATTTCCCCATGTGGTCATCCATGTGTTCTTCCTAAAGTTGTTCATGCCACGAGAGGGAACACGCCAATGTTGTTGTTGTATCTAGCTAGCTATTGTTGGAATGTGTTCAAGAGTTTGGTCGCTTGATATACATGTGTGTTCCTAAACTTGTGCATGTCCACCAGCGCCAGATCGCTCTCCCTCACCCCCGCCTTCTCCCGCATCATGCCCGCGCTCAAACGATAGAAAGAAATCGAGAGACAAATGGAAAAGACTCGCGAAAACATGTCACGTATAAATTATCCACATTTACTAAACACGTACTCCCAGCAGACCGCACTCAACGTTCTTCACACACTGAACTTTGAATTATGGACGCGCATTTGTTCATGTCTGCCTGTGGCACCAGAGACTTGAGAACCACCTTGATCTTTCATCGCTCTGGTGAAGAATCTGCGTGATCGACGCCTCGCTGGTTCGTCGACCTCTTTTCTCTCCGATTTGTTGTCTAGCAAAGAAAAAAAAATGGGCCATCAGCGGCTTCCCGTCCTTCATCTCGCTCTTCCTGTTGTTGTTTGTTACCTTTGTCTTCCCCCTCCCCATTCACCCCTGTACTTTCCCACAATGCCGTTCCTACAGGGGTATGTGAAACTGGAGCTAGAGGTGTCGCTGCTGCTCGGATTGGCCTTAATCATCGGGTGTCGTTTTATGTACAGGTAGCGTACCTCTCATTTACCAGACAAAACTTTCCCCCCTTCTTCTCGTTGCTGACTGGGTCCACCTGGCCGAAGGCGGAGAGCCAGGTATAGGTAGGCATATCACCTGTAATGCCTAGGTGCGTTCATTAGCTTAAAGGCTACCAGTAATTAATCTCTCGACGTGGAAGAAAAGTGTTTCCTCCTTCTTAAAGTTATTGCTGTGGCACCTTTTGAGCGACCACAGCAATATAACTTCAACTCGTGACTGCGAATCGATCCCGCTGAATTAATTTCACCTTCCTTCCTTATACCAGAGGCAATCAACCCTTCCGCTCTCTCAGCTGGAGGCCTCGTTCCACGTCAGCGCAGTTGGGTGTTGGTCTGCGGGAAAGGGTTAATTCGACAGAAGTGATGATGGATCCTCGACAATGAGGAGAAACACAGCATCAGATAACATTGGGGAATGGAGTTGAAGAGAGAGAAAAGAGCTTGTTCTTGAGGTTGACGAGATCGTGCGCGTCTAGATCTGGGTAGGGCTGCGTCGAGCCCGGCTCGAAGCTCGAGAGGACTGAAGAAACCTGGCCCAGAGGTCGAGGTTTTTTCTCAGTCTCTTTCAGCAATGTTCAAACCTCGAGGTAGGATTGAAAAAACCTGTATCGACATAGCTACATTCTCGTCTTAGCTATTGCAATCACAGAGTAGCGTCTTCTTTCTCTATAGCAGGGTACAACACCACCCTAGCAAAACTGGTGAGATCAGCCTGGTCATGCAGCCCGACTTGACTTACTGAGATTCAATTTAGAGGCAAGTGCTGTGCACGTACACGGAGTAGGCATGCACGGCGCGTACATGCAGCAGTTATTCCATGTTCTTGACGAATTTTTCTCTGGCACTCGGTTTCAGAGACTGACCCAGGACTTGTCCATCCTCCATTTGAAAGTTAATAACCCTTAAACATTCAAAATTTATGGTCTGCAGCCCTCTCTTCAGAATATTCATGGCCACAATTGCCTCTGACTCAAGAAGTCAGCAGCGTGCGCTGGTGACGTAATTTAACCCATGAAGCCATAATTTAGTTCTGTTCTGGCAATCGATGGTGACATAAGCGTCGTCTATTGTGACAGTGCAGACTGTGCTGCAGAGTGCGCAAGAAAAGAAGATACCTAAAATTTGCTCATAACTTTGGCTCAGATGCTTCGATTTTCCTGAAACATCATCGGCAATGATCGCACAGGCCACTTGGACTTGGTCTTGGACCAGCTTGGACTCATCCTCTGGACTCTTGCTACAAGTACCCCTCTATCAGCTGCATTAAAGGGGTCAGACACATCATGAGGTGTTGAGACCACCTTAGAAACTAGACTTCTATGCATTCACTCCCGGATCATCCACTTCTTCCCCATAGGTTTAATAAGACAATGGCTTTAAGAATGACAAGTGATATCTTTAATCTCTTAGGGTCGATATCTACGATATTCCGTCCGTGCTACTCACTGTGGCCAAGTGCAGACGACGGATTCGCAAGTCTTTTTGCGCGACCGGAAACAACTTTATTCGATAGGCATAAAGACAAGTTTCTCCACGGTTCTTGGAAAAGAAAACACACGCATTGAAAGAGAGATCGATTCACGCTTCAACAGCTTTCTTTTCATTCAATCTCCATTTTATGGGAATCGCGACGCGTTCGCACTTCCTGTCGATCAGAGGTCGCTCATGCGCTCGATTCGGCCGATGATCAAGTGTGTTTGTTCTGGCTCGGCGTGATCTCGTCCGTCCACAGCGAGGAAGAAGAGAGTCTTCCACTCTTGTGCTAAGTGGGGCGCAATTGCCTGGATCTGGCACAGTCGTTGCTCACAACGCTCTGACACGTACACAGTCTGCGCGTGCAGGTACACGGAGGGGCTCAGTCATGCCTGCTTCGTCGTGCCGAGACCGTGTAGCAGGAGTAGCAACTCCAGCGAGGTTGGCCGGAGCAGCAGGTGTACCACGCTTCCTCGGCCGGAAAAAAAGTATCCACGAAATTGTTGTGCTCTAGCTCCAGGCATTTGTCATGCTTCCCTTTTTCTCAGCGGAGAATATGTGTGGAGAGAACTCCTGTCTGCAGTATCGTTCTCCCCCTCCACGGATTTTTTCTCCTCCTTCAGCCTGATCCAGTGAGCCGCCGCAGCCGCCGCGGTTGCAGCCGCAGCCGCCGCGGTTGCAGCCGCCGCCGCCGCCGGAGCCACGATGATCGAAGATGGATCGCGTGTGCGTGCCCTAGGAGAAACACCTGCGGGCCTGCCTTTTTACAGCAGAACACAGCGAGCAAGCACTTCCTCCTCCCAAATGCGCACACAAGGCTATCATTACGACTTAACACTTGACGAGCCAGTCCAAAAAATTAGGCAGAGCGTCCATTCACACATGTCTCTATCTACATATCTGTCTCGTTGCCTTCCCCTTGAAGCACCAGATACTCTTGATGGCCAGCGAGAGCAAGTGCGACAACAATGCCTCCCAGATTAACTTGGCCACGCGCATGGCGGAATTTGCACTTCCGCACAGCTCCAGACTCGGCCAGGTGAGGCTGTGCTCTCCACAGCATGCGCACGGATCAGTACGTGCACCACATGAGTCTGTCTCGTCTCATCCATCCACTTTACGTTAACCAAGGTAACCTTCTCGTGACTCGTCCCCGCTCTCTTGCTCTGCCTGTACTGTCTGCACCCCATGCAGAAGTACGTACGTACGTACGCTTTACTGACTACTACAGTGTGTATGCGCTCAGCATGCAGTACCTACAGGGTGGACGCGGGGAAATGAACGCGAGCAAGGAAGGCGAGAGAGGAGCCTGAAGCAGAAGAAAGAGGCGAGGGAAGCCAGTTTGTCGGTTTCCGGTGTTCAGAGAGATCTTTTTCTCTCCTCTTCCTTCCTGACAGAGAGAGAATTTGCTCCGTTCACCGTAAGCGCACGCGCGGAAGGCAGGGAAGGGCCCATCGTTGAGGGAGTGGAGGCTGTGGAGAGCGAGCGCGCCGCTGATCGTCTCACTCTCAGTCTGCTCGGAGATGTCGCGGTAGTCAGATCTCCTTTTCTTTTCTTGGCGTTGTTTTTTTTTCATAAACGTGCTCACACCAGTGATCAGTGATCGTGTCGTGTTTTCCTACAACAGTCAGTCTTGCCGTGGACTTTTCCCTTATTTTTTTTTTTGTTTTTCTTTATTCTTCAGCTGCTGGAGGTGCGTTGGCGGGCCCATCCCGCCTGGTTCGCCCTTTGCCTGCAGCCATCAATGGCCTCGTCGATGATTGCCCAGCACAGCGGCCTCTACAACAAAGACGACGGCCGCAGTAACCTCCAACGGCCTCGCTTTTCTCTCGGAGGTCAAGTGTCCTCTCGTCTCGCCACTTCCACCTCCAGTCTGCAGCATCCCGACGGAGAAGACTCGCACTCCCAAGACCCGAACCCTCGCCACTTTTATATCGAGCGTGGACTATTCGGCGCCAAGTCGACATCGTCGTTGCTCCTGCCCGCGCAAGAGGTGGCCATGTTGTCCTCCGCGGAGGACCCGGCCGGCCGGGTCAACAGCAGCCTGAATCCGGCCGACCTCTTGCTTCGTGAGTTCACCCACGACGAGCAGGGCACCACGTCCTCTCCGTCATCCATGTTCAAGTCGTCCTTCGCCAAGGAGGTGGTCCAGAACGTCAGGAGGTCGATGACTTCCCTGCAGCAGCAGCACCAGCAGCAGGCGCAGCCGTCTTACCGCGAGGAGCCTCCGCCAATAGTTGCTTCTCCCTCTCCGACGGTGATCAGAATGAGGCCCAGGGCATCGCTTGGTCATCACAGGGCCTATGGAGCTTCGGTGAGTCTTCTTCTTTCTGCAAGACCATCTTGACAGTGTCCGACGATAATTTGCAGATCAGTTTTGGCGAGGTACATTGACGCTGTCATTATTCTTCAAGTGGTTCTTCTTTGTTGGCCATTCCTGTTCTCACACACAGTACGGCACCGTGCAGGAATGTAGCCAGTACTCGCTCCAGCAGATGTAGTGCAGGCCAGCAGCGCATGAACAAGGAAAGGGTGGCCCTTGTGCATGGTCCTGTCGTGGCTGGACTCGTTCAGACACACAGAGACGTCGTAGGACCTTTTTTTCTGGTTCTGGTCGTCCGGGAGAGAGAGAGAGAGCCTGGCCGAAGAGTGGTGAAATGCCGATTTAGAAGTAGAGTGAGAGCCCCTCAAGCGCCTCTTGAGAGACCGTCTAGACAATGAATGGCGAGAGAGTCTCTAGTTCATTTCTAGCCAATCTCTAGAGAGTCTCTCAAGAATCACGAGAGGCCGGCGCTCTCTCAAGAGAATCACGCGTGACATCATTACTCTTCTGAATCGCAGGAGAGATCTAAATCTTTGGCGATGCGCTGAGCCGATCTCTCTTCCACGTATGACCTGGATGAAAGTCGTGTGGAAAGAAAATACGCAAGAGGCACACATAAGTGGATGCAGAATTTAAGAAATGCTTCTTTTTTGTCCTCCCTGATGTAGATGTGTTGATGGCGCAACTGCAGGAAGTCCTGTTAGATCTGGATGAAAATGGCGTTGTACGACAGCATTTCTTCTAAAAAATCAAGGTCCTATGGTTGTTTTCAGGAAAGCTTCAGATTTTGTGATGCGTGAAGTCTTAGTTCTACCTGTTATTTCGCCATGACCCTCCCTCCCTCCCTCCTCTTCTCTGCGTTCTGCTCTATAATTTGGCCTGCCGCAACTCTATAACCCTACGAAGAATTGAGTTCTTTTTTCACATTCACATTAACGCAGCTTCAATGAGATCAAAGTGTATTCAGTGTATTTGTTTCCCGGAAACTCGCTTTGCAAAAAAATGCGAGGCCAAAGAGAGCAAAACTGCGCCAAAATGAGAGTTGCTAAAAATTCCCGAACAGAGACGTGATTGTCTAATCTCTCCTATCCAAAAAGAAAGAAAAAAGTCGTGCGATTCTTGTTCGGTTGATAGCAGGGAGCTTAGCTAAGGTCAACACGGTTGATTTCTACTTCCCCTTGTCTTTGATCAGACTGACGGTGATTCCGCCTTTGGCAGCGGCGGCGCGGCGGTCCTTGGCGACAACGAGTTGTGGATGTCGTCGACTCAATTTGTGCAGCTGCTCAATAAGCAAGAGCTCGATCTGAACGCTGCCGCCGCCGCCGGAGAGGAGGAGGAAGAAAAAGCAGCCCTGACGGGATCTGCACGCCGGAGCAACCTGAGTGTGACTGAGGAGACTGCGGCTCAGTCGGGGGCGGCCAACGCCTCGTCCTACCTGGACCCCAACTCCAAGGTCCTCTTCGAGAAGCTGAAGCAGGTAAGGCGCTGACGACTCCGCTCTTGATAAGATCTATTATACAGCACAGCTTGTTACGATTTCTTCCTCGGGTTGTAGCCCAAGAAGATAAGTGAAACCGCGCCATTCATGAGCCCCGCGAGCTCCGTTAGAAAGTTTATTTTAGATGGGGCCGTCGATTATTGGATGAGTTTTTTGCCGCGTGTGAGGAGCCCCGTCTAAAGAGGTGGTGGTGGTGGTTCTGTCTGTCCGTCTGGCTGTCGAGGGACTCTCAGAGCTCATTGATCACCATTGGTGGCGCTGCTGATCTGTCTCGATACGTCGGTGACTGATAATTCGTCGCGATTTTCGAGTAGGACGAGCACAAGCTGGGCCCAGACTCTCGCCCGCCCTCCTACTCGTTCTAGTAGAACAAACTAGAATAACACCTTCCATTTTCTGCTTAACGGGATTACTGCAAAAAAAAAGTCTTTCAGGGTGTTGATTCTAGTCAAATATTTGTGGACTGCTTCTCTCTCTTGCCAAGTGACTCTTGGCAAACGTCAAGGTTTGCATTTGCTCTTGATGGGCGAAACTGGGAGCTACCTCGTCTTTGGCGGGATCTGTCACGTAGCACTTGAGTGCCTAGCAATTATGCAATAACCACTCCAAGCCTAGACTTTTCGGAGCAATTCTCTTTTAGTGGCACACCGAAAAGAAGCTGTGAACTCTAATACTTCCTTGGTGAAGATTAAGCGGTAGCCAAAGTTCCGTGGTCTGGAGAACAGCTCAACCTTTTTTTTGCCCCACTTTTTGGATGGATTTGGTTCGCCTTTCATCCTTTATTCTTCTCAAATGCTTTGTTATGTCTCCCTCTCACCAGCACGCGAACACGCATAATGCAGAATTCCCAGAATGACCAGGAAAAATTCCCAGCTAATTTTGTTCGCTTGACAAAAGCTCCTAAGAGCCTTTGTGACAACGGTGTTTGGCAAATGTTCTGCGAACGAGAAGCTGAAGGCCAGCAATTCTGGCAAAAGCAGAGGCATCAATTTGGGCTGTGTCACTTCCTTGTTGAGTCTTCTCATGCCGTGGATGCGGCCTTTTCTCTCTCTCGCTCTCTCAAGGTTGGAATTTCGTTATGAAAGGTGAAATCTTTACAATATCGGCAGAAGCATTGGTTCACTTGTTGCTGTTTCTTCCCCCCTGTCACACTCCACTGCTAATATTGTACAGATAGTGTTTAAATTCCTCGCACCATTATAAAAGGACCTTTTGCAGACCTGCCTGGAGCTGGGCTTCTCGTACAGCGACGACGAGTGGCGCGAGCTGCGTCAGACGCTGGCCAAGAAATCCGGCGTGGATGTCGAAACTGACCTGCGCGTGCGCAATGGAGACTTCTTCGCCGCGCTGAACGGCGTCGCCAAGAAGGGCGGCAAGACATTCAACGACAGAAGCCATGAGGAAGCCAAGAAGCCGGAGAAGCATCTCAAGGTAGGACCTCGGCACTCCCGCTGGCGCAATCCACGTCCAGAATGCAACTCGAATAAGGTGGAAAGAGAAATCTAAGCAAGGTCTCTACAACTTGTCTCTTACTGCGTATAAAAGGTGGCCTTTGCACGGTAGCCGGTAAAAATTTAACACTCAGATGCGTATAATGAAGCATGCAGAATCTGGATTTAGCTGTAGGCACATACGTTTGTACGTTACGTGTCCTCAGTGGAATGTGACCAATGGGCCCCCATCTGCGTACGCGCAATATGTACGCACCGCGATATGAGATCGAAGGCCCATCTATATATGCACAGGCAGTATATGCCTATTATCTGAACTCCGAGGCCACGAAAGCCGGCGTCGCACGCAGCGATGATGACTCCGCATTCCTCAATGAAAGTGTCGCCGCCTCCAGAGGATCGCACGCAGCCCAAGTCAGTAACTCTGTCGAGACCTTGGACGTCCTTCACTGCTTCACCGAGACGTCTTTCTTGTATTATGCAAGAAGATCGTATATTTTTTTTGCCGAGGGAGGCGTGACCGTCGAGCCATTTGTCATGAGGTAGCCACAAACTTCCCCACGTTCGGTCTCTCCATGGGAGCCCATTAACCTGGAAAAAAGAGAAGAGAGAGACAAAGGAAGTCGGAAGAAAAGACCTGGAAACCTGTCCCCGAGGGGGTTGAAGAAGCCCCTATTTTTCCCTACTGGGGAAGAGCACAACTTTGTTGTTTTTCCTGCAGTTCAGACCAGCAGCATGTTTGTGACCAAGGATCTCGTGCATTGTCTGGACTCAGTCGTTGCTGTCCTGGCCCTCGTCGAGCAATGGGCACTTGTGGTGTGGGTCGTGGAAGGCGAAAGAATGCACGAGTCTCGTTAACGGTAGAGGTGAGGTAAAAAAAAATTCGTACACTCACCCACATCCGCACTTTTTTCTCTCCCGCAACCGGCTGAGATTTTCTCGGGGTGAAGGAAAAAAATGAGAGCGCCACTTTTTTCTGCTTTGTTTTTGGGTCGACGTAATTTCAAGTTCCTCTGAGGAAACTGTGCAGACATCGTTGAGAAACATTTCACTCTATGACTGAGCTGTCAAGAATCGAGCGGTAAAAATGCACGCTTACGCGCTGAGACCATGGACAGACATGCCTCGGCCTGTTACAGGCGCTATCTTAAGTAGAAATCTGGTCTATCATCTGTACTTTGCTTGAGGGTGCCTAAAAAAAAAAATATTGCTTGTATGGATGCGTGCGTATACACTGCAATGCAGGGATATGCACTTCTGCGGCCGCCATAACGGCGGTGGAATCCCACCGCTCATGTCAGCGTGAAGACCCGGCAGTTTTCCTTTATGCACATGCCTTTATACAGACATAAGCCTTTAAAGGACTTGTTCATTGGGCCAAGAATTTTCTGTCTCAACCGCGCAGTCGATCTCTCGAGTGGAAATGGGCTATCAAGTCCAGAAGAATGATGCCTATTTTGGTGTGTCACGCGGAATTAACATGTCCTGCACTCTGTTTGAGTGTAGCCACCCTGTGATAAGCATACCTGGACGACTCATGAGTGGCTGTTTGCTTCTCCAGGAATCCATAAAGTCAGACAGCGAGCTTGAGAGCTGCCGATCGAGTGATTCGGGCCTGGAGCGAGAGAGGGAGAGGGATGGAGAACTCGCCAGCTGCTACAGAAATCTGGCAGAAAGAGACACAGATCTGGTAGGTCGCAAAAAGTATGCTAAGGCACAGCGTGCGTCATTATAAGATTGCAAGTATGTGAAGTTGCACGTTCATGTTGGTCAGTGTGCATGACTGAAGTGCATTGCAGCTCCGCATCCGCCTGGAGTGCCAGCGTCTGCTGGAGGAGAACCGCAGCCTCAAGGAAAAAGTGGACAAGCTGAAGGTCTACTCGAACCCGAGGAAACACGCCGAGCTGCAGAAGGAGATCGACCACCTCAAGTGGCAGCTAGCGCAGGTAAGTCGTGACGCAGTCGATGCGTCGTTACGTTAGCCGCTGACCTCGTCCCGTTTGCCCGCAGATGAACAGCAGCAGAAAGACATACGAGCTGGCGACGCAGCGATTGGTGAGCTTCTTGGACGAGGTGACGACAGCCCTTCAGGCCACCAGTCCGGCCCATCGGAGACTGGTCGAGAACACCAAGGCGGAGGTGTCCAAGGTGGCCAGGAGGGCTAACAGAGCGGCTAATCACGGACAGCTCACAAAGAGAATGTCCCTGGATTCGGCGATCAGGCCCGGAGGCGTCATGTCCAGGGCGGAAAGCATGCCCGGTAAGCACTTGGCAGTTTCAAGGTGCTCCCACCTCGGGACTCTTTAAAGCGATAAGCGTGTTTGTTGCATTGGCATTGCCATTTAGCGGCACCGCGCGGTTAGACCGGGTGTACACGTTGTCGACTGCGAAGTCAAAGACGCTCACGCATTCCCTGCTGTGGCATCATCCCGTCACGTAGGCACATACGATGTGGACGAGTGTACGTACATAGATGCGTGGGCTTACACAAGCCGAGAAGAGTAGGCGTAACCGGCGCAAGATTAAGAGCAGATCACTAATCCCAGCATGGCGATCACGCAACCAACGGGAAATGAAATCAAGCTTCAAAAATTTTGCAATTGCGGCAATAAAGCTTTGTTGGGAGATCACGTTGATGATGGCGACGATGATGGTGATTGCTGACTCTACTGAGCCGGCCACGCCCAGGTGGACAATAAAGTCGATTAATAAATCCTGCTTTCATTTTTCGATCCCCTGGCGTCAGAACAAAGAAGAAACATGCTCGTCATGGATTGCTCGGAATGTACGGACGGCGCGTGAAATTCGCGCAGCGAAATGAGACGGATTGATAATGTGTTTTCTGCGATTTCTCCTCGTCGAATTATTGTTCTTGCATCATTCGACGTTTGGTGTGATTACGCATTGCACTCGCGTGCAAAAGTCGGACAAAAACAGGTGTCTGTCTAGCTGTCGTAATGGTCACATAGCCAACACCAAAGCCACAGCATTTCTTCTGTAACAACGAAAAATGCATCATGTGCGGCAAAGCTCGACAAGTTGCTGGGTCGCCAGAGCAAAAAAGAAAAAAAAAGTGCGCATGGTCGCGTCCGTCATCATTACTAGGTAATAAGAGGGGTCATGTAGGTCGGCAGTGACAATCTCGAGACCTGTAACGTGGTTGCAAATTGTGAGGAGAAAGTTGTTGGCGGAAGTGCAATTAAGACAAAGGCGCGAAAACTCCAGGCAGGAAAGAAAAAACTGCTGTCGTGTTCTACGTGCGGTACATGTACGTAGTGTGGAAGGCATGCAAAGAGACAACACGCAGGCACCGTGTCTATGATCTGCTTCTCTGCCTCAGGGCTGAACTTGGACACCACTCTCACCGGCAGCAGCCACGCCTCATCCTTCACCTCCAGCCACGCTGCGGAGAACACCAGCAACAGCAACTCACTGCGCAGGGCTGTTCAACGGTCCCAGTCGACTCAGAGTAAGCGTTGTTCGCCGCTGCCTTCTCTCCAAGAACAACAGACAGACGACGACGACGGCATCGGGAGCTTCAACAAGTTGACGAGAGGTGCGGCCATCATCCGAGAGGAGGCCGAGGACGAACAGCAGGACGAACACGAGCGAGAAGTGGTGGGCCTGTCGAGAAGTGACGCGGCCAGAAATAGGTGAGTCCCACATGACAAGTACCGAGTCCGCATGTGTAACGTACGTGCTTTCCAAGGTGCGTACATGATGTGAGGTTGCATGACTTGCATCTTCACTCGTCACTGAACGTTAGGGTGGCCCAAATTTTGATGATAACTTTGCTCAGTCAGCAAAGTGTTGTCATGGACCCCCAATCGTGCTGGTTGGGCAATTGGTTTTTCCGAACTCCCTAAGAAGAACATGCTGCAACGTACTTGCTTTCCAAGATGCGCAGGGGCCCTGCTTTATGTAGGTGCGAAAATGTGCTTGATTGTTATGTAGTAACTTTAAAGACCCCCTGATAACTTCAAAATGATGGACTTTGTTGACTCGACTATGAAATACAAAACTACTCTTCAGTTATTTTTGGTGTGACCTTCAGTTCAGAAGCACCCACGTAAAGTGACTCCTACAGAGTGCTCCACTACATACCCAATTTTGCAAAACTTTGCCAATCTTTAGCATGTTCTTCTGAGGGAATTCGGAAAAACCAAAACCATGCAACACAATTGGGGGTCCACGACTACGTTTTGGTGACGGAGCAAAATGGATATCCCAAAATGACCTAAATTTGGCCACCCTGCTGTACCATATGCAGGTGCGCGTACTTCTCTGCCACATGCACCCAGTTGTACAGTACTGTACGTAGCACATACTGTATAATGAATTTTCCAGGATCGCAAAACGGCACTCCTTCGTCACGACGAATGCTCCTTCTTCCGCCGTCATCTCCGAGGATTACAAGAGTAACAAGTTGAGTCTGGCGAGCAACGCCTCCTCCGACAAGGACAGCGGTCGCGCATCCCTCGGTGGCGGATCCACTTCATCAGGGAGATCGACCCCTAACGTCAAAGTCGTCATCAAGAAAAACAGCAGCAATGTTCACCATCACCGTCCCTCGGAAGTCGTCGTAACTTCTTCGTCGTGTTCCTCGGGTCGCTCCACTCCCAGCGTGGTGACGACCCTAGCTGGCGACAACAGGAGGATCTACGACAGGAGAAACAAGGCAGCCGTGTCTTCAACGCCCAACCTCGCCAACGATATTGAGGTTGTGCCAGATGCAGCTCCCGAGGCAGACTGCAAGGTCAAGGACAAGTACAAGAGCCTGGGCAGTCTCCAGATTGAACCCGCGCTGCCAACCTTGCCCATGTGAGTAAAAAATTCAGCTGCAAATAGAGTTTGCATTGAGATTTGGGCATTACGATGATACTGAAACATGCTCGTGAGGCTTTCAACAGGGATATATCGAGTTTTTACATCTTATTATAGGGACCAATCGCACTGCGATTCTGAAAAGCAACAGCTATTGTCCAGGGCCCAGAAGTTGCTCCGCACAATGAAATGTGTGCTAGCGAGAGAGCGCACGGTGAGCATCACGCCCAAGAAGGGAGCCAAAACTTGGAGGTCCTCCACCAGCAACATCAACAGCAACTGTAATCCGGGAGAGAAAAAGCCACCCAATCTGCAGTTGCTCAGCCAGTGAGACTGAAGATGCATGAAGTAGTTTGCCAGAAGTGGTGGTGGTGGTGTGATGTGAGGGGGAACGCTGAAAAGGTCTCTCCGACTTTCTATCCTTCACCTTCTTTCTTAAGTCTACGTTGTTCACATACCCGGAGTACACGCACACTTTTGAGAGCACGCGCAGTTGAGGTCTAAAGGTTGCACGCAGTTGGGAGAAAAACAGACTTTACTTTTCCCACACATTGTCCTCTTATGCCCCGGCATTCGTTTTCCTACACGTAACTGAGTGTCATTGTGCATGGCAGAGGACAAAAAGATCTTTCCTCAGGTTACTTTTGACCTCAATTGTACCCGAAGTGTATTGCAACAGGTGCATTATGTGTACATACGTTTACTCAACATTGAGTTCAGTACCTATGCGAACACTCCGCGCGTCCGTGCGGAGTAATGTGCACTGTGTTGACACTTGCATACTACGTACATATTATCATGAATTATCTTTTCTTTTTCAGCACTGCATTCCCTGGCATGCCCGCATTCCCTGTTTTGGCAGCTAGTCACACCAGTCCCTGGAACTGTTGACATGTGTTTTAAGTGACTGAGACCAATGGGGACTGTGGCTGTGATGCGTAAGTTTGCCCTCGTGTAAAGTATTGTAACCGCTGACAAATTGGAGGAACTTTGGACTAGTTCAAACCCACTCTGACCTAGAGATTTTTGCTTCTACTTGAGAAATGTCCGCGTACATTTTCATAACATAGTTTCATTCTCCTTCTTCGTCTGACGAATAAATGCGAATGTAGATACAGCGTTGTGGTGTTACTTCAGCTTTTTATTTTATCCCTGGTTTTAATCTCACATTGTGCATTTGAGAAGCATATTTGGACGTATGTGATGTATACAATAATTTACAGATAAGGGTTAGTCATTTTGCTACCATCTTGAGATAAGCATACAAGTGCGCAAGGTGTAGTTATGTGCTTAGGGTGTGAATATCCTACGAAAGAAGAGACTGTAAAAACTATTTACGGGTCTGTAGCAGTACTGTCAATGCACATAGTAACAGAGTTTAAAAGTACTTATCTACATTAACACGCGCATGTACGTACATTACCTCAGCAGAGTGCTTGTACATAGTGTGCGTAAATGGCTACGTCGTCAATTGATTTCATTACCGCCAAATGGTTGGATTCGTTAATCATCAGTGTTAATAATGTTTATCGTCGGCTTTGTCTTTTGTTTCTATATCCTCTTCTTTAAACCCTTTTAAGCGATGGCCTTGGTCTCGGTGGTGGTGGTCCTGTTGGCAGACACCTTGGAAGTGGTCACGGTGGGACCCTTGGTGTAGCTGAACGTCTCTGTCCTGATCCTGTGGCCATCCGAGTGCACACGGGTGCTGGTGGTAGTGTGACCCTTGGTCACCGCTGTAGAGACGGTCTTTACGCTGGAGCTCGTGCCGCCGTTTGCCAACTGCTGAGTGCTGGAAGTCGTGTGGCTCGTGACGGAGGTGCTTCCTACATTACCGTTGGTCAAGGCAACAGCGTTCTGCGGCTTGGCCGCAACGACATTGACGGGACTCTTCCGGGTGGCGATACCGCTGATCTCGGTCTTGTTGCCACCCCAGGCGTCGCCCTTCAGCGTGCCCAAGTAGGGGGAGTGCTTGATGCCGAACGCATACTGAGGTGTGTGATCAAGCTTCACCTGCAGGACGGACCAGTGTAAACGCTTCCTTCACAAATACACGAAATGACTTTTCTTACTTAAAAAAATTACTTGTTGAACAACGAGGGTTAGTAGAGCTTATTAGTAAGGTAAAGGCCTTGTTTCTTCCCCTGGCAGTGGCCTGGCCCCGTAGACGTAGTCCGAGTGGCGCACGCCAAAGCTGTACTGAGGCACGTTAGACTTCGTGTTAGTCTGAAGAAGAGTAATGAGATACATGTACATGTGCGTAGTTTGTACACTGAGTGGAGTGCATTGAAGTGAAAGGACAGACACAAGTACAGATGTTTGAATGTCAAGAACAGTGAGTATCAATGAAATGATGCATTTCTCTCTTTGTTCAGTATACAATCTTGCCGTCGTTCATCATTCAATGCCCTCAATGCAGTCAATAACTTTCACAGCAAGCGCCAGATGGCGCAAGCTTTGAGTACGTTCAGAATTCAGTTTGCGTTGTGTAACACAAGGTTTAGAGGTGCTTGACACCTGCAGGCAGTCTTGGCAAAATTTGTACGCAAGGTTGTCTGGAGCTGTACTCGACCAGAAATAACTTTGCTATTTCTGGTCGAGTAAAACTCACAAGAGATAAGTTATTCGTAATTTCACCGATATGTCCGAGTTGTCGTTAGATATGATCCATTCCAACAATGACAGATTTTGAAAGTCGTGACATCAGCAGGACAAGGCGGAAAGCAAAAAGTCAGTGTCCCTCACTCAACACAACTTCAGCTGCTTCAGCGGCCAGATTTGCTCTGCTGTGCTACTCAAAGAGTTTACCTTCTCAGGAGTGTACGCGCCTGGTCCGGGCTTCATGGTGTGGTCCGAGGGCACGTTGTACCTGTATTTGCCGGGTATTAGTTCGTATACCAGCCCAAGTCTCATAAATTGTGTGGCTTTGGTTGTGCTTGAACCGCCGTGTCTACCTTGTGCTCAGAGAATATGCTGGACTCTTCGGCTTGTACTGATTGGGATCCGACGACTCGTAGGTGCCAGGTGCTGGAGTCACGTATCTCTTGGACTCCTTAGGCCTGCTTGACAGACTGTAGCTTGGAGTATCTTTGATGCTGGGTACGGTGTAAGCGTTCGGTGCTTGTGGGAGATGAAGCTTACATGTATGCAGGCTTATTCACGGATGATTTCACGGTACGGACTATAGGTCAGCAAGTTCAATGCGCACACACCAGCTATGCACCCTTACCAGGAAGTGATGGTGGCTTTTCCTCCTTTCCTTTGATTCCAAATGAGTATTTGGGCGCCATTTGGCGGATGTCCTTGTCTGCCGCCTCCGGGTTATAAGCGCCGGGCGCTGGCGTCACGAACTGCTTCAGATCCTTGGGCTTGATGTGCATGGATGGAGCCTTAGGCGCATCTTTACCTGAAACACATCAGCCATTAGCTCCAGTCGTTTGCGAATCCAGGGCTGTTCTGTCATTACAAACGTGTAAAAGCAAGATTATTTAGAAGCGTTAGGCAGTTTTGAAGACCTGTGTGAAGCTGTGCGTGAAATTCTCTAGAAGGAAGGACAACCACAACTAGCTGTTACAAGGGGAAGATGGACTCGAGCTAGAAAGAGACGGGATGATGCGCAATTTTCTCTTGTCATCTGGCCACAGGTTACGTTAAATTTTTGCTGGGCGATGGTAATACTAACAATCCTCGGGTCGGTAGGTCCCTGGGGCTGGTGAGATGGATTTTGGCTTTTCCTCCAGCTTCAGTCCGAAAGTGTACTTCGGATTGGTCTCAAGAATCTTGTCGGCCTTCTCCGGGTCGTAAGCATTGGGAGCAGGTGAGATCGACTTGATCTTTGTCTCTGGCTTCAATCCAAAAGTGTGCTTGGGATTGGTCTCGAGGATGTTGTCAGCTTTTTCTATGTCATAAGCGTTGGGAGCAGGAGACACCGGCTTTATTTTCTGCTCAGTTCTCAACCCAAAAGAGTATTTGGGGTTGGTCTCAAATATCCTATCCGCCTTATCTGGGTCATATGCATTCGGAGCAGGTGAGATTGACTTGATCTTGGCCTCTGGTTTTAGCCCGAACGTGTATTTCGGGTTTGTCTCCAGGATGTTATCAGCATTTTCCACCTCGTAGCAATTCGGAGCAGGAGAGTCAGACTTAATCTTCTGTTCTGGTCTTAGACCAAACGTATACTTAGGATTGGTCTCCAAGATGTTATCTGCTCTGCCCGGATCATAAGCATTAGGAGCAGGTGAGATTGACTTCAGTTTGCTTTCTGGTTTCAAGCCAAACGTATACTTTGGGGTCGTCTCCATGATTTCATCGGCTTTCTCCACATCGTAAGAGTTTGGAGATGGCGCTGTAGACTTCACCTTAATCTCAGGTCTAAGGCCAAAGGAGTACTTGGGGTTGGTCTCTAGGATCTTGTCGGATTTCTGTGGCTCATACGCATTGGGAGCTGGAGCAACCGATTTCACCTTAGTCTCAACTTTTGTCCCGAACGTGTACTTGGGCGATGTGTTCAGCACGGTGTCTGCTTGCGTGCAGTCGTAAGTGCCTGGAGCGGGGGCCACTGATTGGACCTTGATCTCTGGCCGGAGTCCGAAAGTGTATGAGGGCTTTGTGTCAATGATTTTCGCTGCCCGCTCAGGCTCGTAAGCACTAGGGGCCGGGGTGAGAGCGGGTGCGGGGTCCTTGATCTTGGGGGCCATGGTCTGGGCAAGCGGGTTTTCCTTCCCTAGAAGACATACGTACGTGTGGAAGCAAGTGGGATTGTGGGTGTGTGTCGTGTATCATGTTCATTAATGTCCCGAAATTATTTACGCCCTTAGTACTTTAAATTTACATGTACAGCTCAAACGAAGACGTTCGTGTTGAACCAGTGTACACAGGTTGCACCCGCAGGTAGCATTTGCATTAACGTATTGAAGAAGTGTATGTGCGTGTGTGTGCGTGTGTGCATGCAATTCCGTGATTTTTGCCTGTTGTGACTTCAAACGTGCCGGTGGAGAAGTGAAGCGATTCTTGACTTTGTGCTGTCCCACTGTTTACGCATACCCACTACTCCGTATTTAGTTACACAGTTGTACAGTATGTGGCGTACTTAGCGCCAAGATAGTGCAGATGGTTCTGTGCTGTTCCATAAAACTTGCTCACAAATCACTTTCTGCATATTTTGTCATTCAGACAAACCTTTGGGATTGAGCCCGGAAGTGTTGTAAGCATTTGGTGCTGGGGCCACGCTGTCTATCTTCTTCTCAGGCCTAAAGTCGAAGAAAAAAAAAGAAACACTTTTGAGGGTCGTAACTAGTGTTTGTTTCCGAGATTGGATGGACATTTGACGCACGGTCGCTAATGAACGCTCCTTAGCAGGAAAAGAGGTGACCATTGAAACTAAACCCTTTCGTACAAGAGTGAATGGTACACAGCTTTTACTCGTTCACCCCACAGAACCTACCTTCCACCGAAGGTGTAGGCAGGCGCCCTGGCCTTCTTGGACTCCTTGATGTTTGTATCTGAAATTATCATAAGACATAATTGAATGGTAAACAATGCCTCTCTCAAAGTATAATGCATAATAAAAGCCTGTTTGTTTCCCGGCGACGTCTGGCTGTCGGCACCTCTGACGCATTACGCCTTCCACATGCGCTATTACTATTCCGCACACACGGACCAGATCTAGCCCTTGGAGTCTGACTCGCTCTTCACGCCGCTCGCCATCGTAATGAGGTAATGTACCGGGTGCGCCATAATTTGCTCCGCATATTTTGGGGGTCATTTTTTGCACACTTCTGCAAGCTGTACAGGACTGGAAGCAAATTCTCGGCATTAAGTCCAGTCTAAGCATTAAACTTGTCCCAAAGTGTGGCTTTGCAGTGTAAGTACAAACAGAGTTGGAGCAGGATGTCTGAGCGCTGGTAAAAAGTTGTCACGCACATTTTGGAAGATTATGTAGTGTGATGAGAGTTCTGGTACAATTTTTTGGCACAAACGTGACATTAAGATTCATCAAAACCAACCCCGAATAGCTCATTTTTTACCTCAAAAATATGCGCATATTTGACATCTGCTCTCTCTGCACTCCTCCAAAAGCAGTCAGCATATTTTAACAGCTGCATGATGAATGACAGCATTTGGAAGATTGGCCACACCAGCAAGAGCACTGCAACCTGCATGAGGCCAAACACAAGAATTTGCTCATTATAGAGGACTCAAATTTGGTACTGCATAAAAAATCAATCAAGAACCAATTGATATTTGATAGACCCAAGTCTGACTTTGACCAGAACATCGCCGCTAGGAAGTTCTGGACGACCAAAAATCTCTACAGCCACTTATGGCGCATCCGGTATGAAGAAATTGAGAGGTGAGGACTGATAGGTCAGCGGAAGGTACGTTTGCACAACATTCCAGCACCTTTTGCAGCACCAAAGCTCTTCTGTCAACAACATTGTCACAGCGTCCATGACTGCTCTCTCCGCCCAGTATGTGTTGACGCGTTGTGTGCGTCATTCACTGCTATTTATTTTCGGGTTACAGCAAAAGAAGAAGTCTCCTTATATGTACGTGGCCAATGTACTGCACGGAGCCTTTTATAGATCAAAGTGGTGCCTCACGCCGATCAAATCCATCAGCGCCAGGTAAAGGGGCTGCGTTCCACAGCGGAATGAAGTCATTGGAGCTCGAAATACCCGTACTTGTTCTTACTGTACTTGGGTACTGCTCGCTCCGCTTTAAAGCGCGTGCGCTGCTTCCAGTTTGACGCTCATCTTTGCCAACACGTGGGCCAAGACCCATACCGGAAGCTTCTCATTTATGCACGAAGTACGTACCGTGGTCCGTTGGACAAAGACGGAGTAAACCTTCATTTAACGTCTCCGAACCACCACGGTGTACCACGGTCATGGACATTGGAAGTGAGTTGTGGTTAGCTTAAGTTCGTGGCATGTCATTCCAAATCAGATAAGTAGAAAAATGCCATTTTTATTTGTTCGACAGTTTTAGGCACCCTGTATCTGCAAGACGCGCAATCAATAGCTCCAGGAAGCATTTCTGCCGTCGATGCTGGTATGTAGTCCCTTCTAGACAGGCACGCGCGCATCCACATTCACGCACACCCACACGTCCTCCCTCTTAAAGCTGCTATTCTCTCTCGTACTCCTCTGTCAAGGTGACCCACTCCGGATTTATATCTGAACAAGAGTGGCACAACAAGGTGTAATCGTGCTTTGTCATCACACGTGTGCGTCCCAAACATGCATGCCTTTGCCATACAACGCACCTTTTAGCACTGTCGCCAAAGTTAGCACGATGTATTTTGGCATCTAGGTTAAAAAGGCTTACAAAAAGAACTGCCGACAATGCTGTGTACTACAAGTCTCCATTCCAGTTTCTGTCTGTAAGCAGACGCCAGCCAAAAAAAGAGAAAAAAGAAATTTTTTTTCACTCTAAGCGTAACAAGTACTTGGTTGGCAGACATTGGTGATGTCATACACGCAACCTCAGCGGTGGTTAAAGCCTGAAATTCCACTTAAAGCTGACTGCCTTCCGAGATGGCTGACGTCATCCTGGATATCGCCTATTCTCGCCCAAAGGAGCATAAAATGACTCACCAGTGGATACGTAAGTGTGTGAGCTTATGGAACGATGATGAATTGATGCTTGAAATCGGTTTGGGCGAGAAATAACTGGGTACCTCCGACTTCACAGGGTCTTGCATAAGGTTGGAAAGACCAATATACAAAAATTTTGGGATTGTGAATCTTAGGTTTGTTGTCTGTTGCCAAATGGTGAAGTGAACTCACATGACTTTCAAAAAGAAGCTTTTGAGTCCTCTCTCTAACAATAAGGTTTTACTATACTTGTTCAGTACGCAACAAGGTGTTCAGATTTGGAGGACTGCGATGTTTTCAATTTCGTTTGACTACAGGGCTGCAGTTAAGCATCTACGAAGTAACTAAGCAGATCCATATCAAATTTGCAATGATGACCTAATACTTATGCACTGAGTCTATTACATTTCGAAGGCAGAGACCACAAAACTGATTATTTCTTCATTTCATTTGACTGGAATGTCTTCAAATGATATCTTGCAACGAATATTGCATGCCGCAAGAGATAAAAAAAACTGTACTGTATTAGCATAATAGTGTCAGTGAACTAATCAACTAATCAACCCAACTAATCAACATACCCAGACAAAATTTTCCAATTTGAGTTACGAACATCCCACACTCATCTACAAGACTAACTTTCAGGATGTCCCCCTTGCCATGAACAATTTTAAAAAGATATTTGGGGACAGTGATAAATGTGGCACAGATGACATCTTGGGAAATGATCTGACATATTTGTAAACATCTTGGGAAATGATCTGACATATTTGTAAACATCTTGGGAAATGATCTGACATATTTGTAAACATCTTGTTCAACTACACTGAAGAGTGGTTCACAAACGTAATCAGCAGTAGATTCACCGAATTCCGATTAATTTTGAGAAAAAATATGGCCTTAGCACTGCTGAATGAGCACGGTTCCAAACGTATGCAAGACCCTGTAGTGGCACTGATGAAAGTACGCGTCTTCCACTGGCATTAGTAGGCACAGCACGAAGAGCATAGATTCTTCTTTGTACTGTATAGTTTCCTCAACGTCTTCATCAACTTGCAAAAGCAAAAAAGAATTATCTCTCTGCAAAATGTTGAGCAACCGCTCGTACGAGAGCAAAAAAAAAATGCTTGGACTTGCTCAAGATTTATCAGTTCACTGACTTAATTAATTAAAGGCACCCACGTGAAATTAGGTGAGGGGTATGAGAAAAAAACAGGCGGACACTTGAGACGCTAAAAAAAAAGTGAGCACCATTGGAGCCTTAACAAGGCAGAAAGTAGGTCTTGAATGACCTTGCTTTTTCTACCTGACGTAAGTGCACCAACTTTCATTCCTGAAACCTGTAATAAGACGATTGCCTTTGTCATCGTGCAGTCCAAGGAGGCAAAGGAGGACTGAAGCAATGACCTAACCTCTGACGTAACCGCCGACGCCCACGCACGTACACACGCGTCAGAATAACTCTCCCATCCACCTGTTGTGCAGCTCCGACGTTTGGGCTGCGCTGGAGGATGAGTCATCTGCGCCACGAAGTCCTTCAAAAGTGAACCTTTTTTTATACAACCAACGTTTACTTAGTCTTTTTTTTCATTTTCCATTGCTGTCACATGCGTGCGTTCCGTAGCCAGGAAAACGTCTTGGTCGTATTAACGGAGAGGCAACGTCTCCGAGTGCGTAACAAACTCATCATTAGCCACGATGCCGACATGCACGAAGATGGGAGTAAGAAACAAGACTCTGCATGCCAGATTAAACAAAAGCTAAACGTCCTTAAAGTTGGGGGGAAAAGTCATTGTAAGGGGAGCCCTATGGGGAAATGCGTATAATACAGAGGTGGTGCAATTGTCAGCAGAAAAATGCATTGTCGCATACGATATTACAGCACATCATGTTGCATTCAGCATTGCAGACCTCCCTCGTACACACGCCAACACCTATGAATACTACGGTTATTTTTGTGAGCCTGACCCCCTTTATGTGTGGCTTTGGTCTGAGTTCTCTTTTTTTTTTGATTTTTGACTTGTGGAAACGACGATTCATTATTCGGCAAATGAGCGAACAGAGGTGACGAGGCAAGATTGATTCAGAGCGAAGGTCGACAGTGATGGGCTTGGTTTGATTCTTGATTAGATAAGAGAGGGAGGGTAGCTGAATTGTTGAAATGTTTTTTTTTTTAAATGACAAGAACCTTTTCTAGATCTTTTGTCACAAGAAATGCTAAAGGACAGCTGAAGACACAGTGAACAACATGCGTAGATATGAACTTACTGTACGCATTGACGCAGACCCACACGTACGTCAGCGGGTGCGTCTGTGGGCGAGTGCAACTAATCTTATGCCCGAGACGCAGCCTACTTACTTAGGCTATTTTACCCAACCTGTCGGTATTTGCATAAGTAATATTGTTATGGGCCAGTGCACCTTTTCGGTCGAGGCGTGGCGGAGCCATTCCTAGGCAGGCAAGGCAGCTTAGGTGCGGAAAATCGGTTACGATATTACTGTGTGTGAATGAATTATGCTTTGGGCATGAGCGTTTTTTGCTCTTCATCTCTCGCCAGACGATTGTTTCTTCTTCGGTTCTCTGTGCAGTACTGAACGTAAGTACCCTGGTCCTTCAGAGGATGAACGGCAACGAAAATCCTTCCCTGACAGTCCTTTTCTGCTTAGTTCTGAATACTTAATTAAGCGCCGCTTTTGGAATACGAAATCCATTCAATAAATTATATTTCTCCCGCCGCTTCTACCCATCGGGCAGCAACAGCACTCTGTCTCTCCGTCTGTCTGTCTGTCTGTCTGTCTCTTTGCATTGGAAGATTTACAACTGAGATAAGTCCGCAGTCCTTCTATCGCAACGCCAGGTAGTGGCTAAATGCACGGTTGGGAAGAACCGACCCTCTTGTGCGGGGCTTATTTCGCTCACATAATCTGGCCTTAAATCGACATCGCGTCGAATCTTGCGCAGAAAGCATCCTCTGTCATAACACGAGCACTCCCTGAAGTGAGGGAGAAGAGACATTGTTCCTCTTCAGTAATCAAGCACAATAGTTGTACTTAAACACACCGGCCTAGAACATGTGTATACGTGTATGCATAGTCAGTAAAAGTCTGCACACAAAGAATAGGAATGCTGATGCCTTCTTATGTGCTGATGTAGGCATAGTCGTCAAGGGCACACAGTCCTTAAATGCCAGCCAGCCATAAAATTTCGACTTCGTGTGGGCCGCTCCCTTTTGTTCCTGTTTTGGGAGTACATGTGGTTTATTGAGTGCTCAGCCCTTCGTTGATTGATGTCCTCACTTGCAGTATACATGAGGATAACATTTAGCGGTAGTTTAGAGGGCAAAATACACCACGCGCGCGTGTTGTACTCACGTACCTAGGTTCACACTACGTATGAACGGACAGGTGCGTTGATCTGCAGCAGTGAAATTCGGAAATGCGTGGAAAGACAGTTGGAAAAAGGCGCGAACGATTCCTCGAAGGTTCTTGAATCGATCGCACGACCAATCCGGGGACATATGATACGGTGATCCCTACCCATATTTGCATGCAGGACGGTACGAATATGCTGAACTCTGCCCACCACACAAAAAGACACCTGCTTTATTTGTTCAGATCTTAAGCCACCCGAAGACATTTTACATAAGCAGGATTCCAAGTCTGAGAGGCACTCCCTAAGCTGAGTGATTCCACTGTCCGTGACCGGGCGGGCCATTCTTCGTAAGACCGTAGAAATGTGAACGAGATAACATTAGCCTGAGCTTTTGGACATGTCAGAGTCAATTTGACTCAGGAACACTTTCTTTCCAACATTAAGTCACGATTATCAACCCCCACGGCGATAAGCTATATTAGGTCTGAGACCATTTGTTGATATGATGTCAGTAAAAACCTGTCTCCAAAGCTTTACGGAGAGTGTAAAGTTGACCCTAATCACTTGATAAAGACGTAGGGCAAACAAATTAGCCACTTCATCAGGTGATCATTCTGCTGATAAGTAGCTCCCTGACTAAACTCACCACCCTTACTTTACTGAGGCACAGACTTAGAAAATTTTTATCACGTCATTCTGATGTTTATAAGAACGTCCTTTCTACTCACTTCCGAAGAGCGATGGCAGCACGAGTGCCGCAGGTCCAGGCCCCTGGAACTCTGCCGCGATGGGTCCGCGACGCTTCGTCGGGGTCCAAGATCCACTCTGTCCTCCCATGATGATTTCGTTGCTTTTTGTCAGCTAACCTGCAAGGACGAGACGCTTAGAACTCATGCACGACGTTGGTGGGCATGACAAGCTAAGGTCTGCACCAGCGTAAGCACAAAGATCAGTCACACGTTGTACCGAACAAGATGTCCGGGAATGGATACCTGTATCGAAATGCTCCTGAAACACTGTTAACTTTATCCACAGCACTATTTATAGAAGAATCTGATCCAAAACCAGGTCGGATGACAGCGCCAACGAGGACCTGGTCTTGGGCAGATTTCCCGCAAGAGACACTTGCTTGCAGAGAAAGAAAAGTTGGACGCCCACATTGATTCCTTGACGCACTAAACTATACCACTAGGAGAGCTCCTGCTTCTGCCTTCCTGTTTTCTTGAAATAGCTACTAGAATAATCGACTCGCCAATGTTTTTGCTTGAACGAACCAACAAGAAGGCCAAGTTGGAAAGAAAGCCAACGGCCGTTTGCACAACGTCTTTCACAAGAGTTCTTACCGAAAAGTACAATGCTGTCTCCAATTTTTCTCCACTTGAGGTCATGCATTTCTGCAGCATCCCTAAGAGAGGCCTCTAAACAGAAGCCCTTCTGTCCACAAGGCACATTTTTCCTATCAAGTCCTCCACTCACTACTTAGAAAAAGGCAATTCTGACCAAAGTTACGAGCAAATGTTTTCCTCCTCTTCTGGGAGAAAATGAGAGCCTTTTCTTGACTTTGCAGTAAGGTAACGTAGCCAAGGGCTGGCGGAACACTCAGACTAGAGAACGATACCACTAGAGGGGAAAGGTGTGGAGAGCACTGTGAAGTATATACGGCACTATTTGTACCAACAGAGAGGTCTCACAGCAAACACCAAGGGCCTCACGTATGTGACCGACATTGCGACCTCTGTTTTCGGGTCTTCTGGTGAAGACGGCTATGGCTATTGGCGAAACAGGCTTCGGCTAAGCTCGTGTCTGCGCACACTTATTGCATGTACTTACGGTACAGTGCAAACGCACTGCTACATTCCATGACCGAACCAATCAGAGTAGCACCATACGCGTATGTCACGTGCTGAGACGCATCCAAGCTGTACCACGCGGACGCACGACGGCCGTCGATGTGCACACGCACAGCGGGTTAAATCCAGTTTCAGCTGTGATAGCATGTAGCAGGAACACAGGCCTTAGAGGGACGAAAATAGCCTGGCATAGGTATATTCTCGAAAGCCAACTCTCAAACAGTTCTCTCCCCCCCTATGGACTACTTTTGGCATACCTATCGACTACACAGGAGTAGGAGAAAGAAAGAAAGAGAGTAGAAGCCAGACACAATGAGAACTTCTCATAAAATACAGCATACACAGCTCGTCGAAAGTATTGTCGAAAAAAAGGAAACGTATTAATGGGACAAAGCATGGCGGACATTATTTATCTGAGGTACCACCACGTACACGTGCACTCCATATTTCGCAGATAAGAATCTAGGGTATACAAAAACATGCATGTGCAATTGGCCGGATTCGACGGGGGCGGGGTACATTTTCAACCTCAGCCAGAGAGGACCCGATGGAATCACGCGGGGTCTTCATCTTTTCCTGAGGAGGATGCTACAAAGGGAGTTACGGAGGTTTGCAAAAAAAAAAATAGACTATTGTTTTCTTCGAAAATGGCCCTTATTATTGCATAAAGATTACTTTTTCAGAATTTTTGGTGGCTCTTTTTCTGGTAGATTGTGACTTGTGCGTGGCACAAAGCTCTGCTCAACGTTGTGGAAGAAGGTGCTCTAAACCTGGACCAACTAGAGGAGGGAGTAACTGTTTGGCACCGATGGTGGAAGAGAGGGGTTACCGCCATCTAGTCGTGTCCGTCTGCACACCTACGAGGCTGCGTACGAAGATATGGTTGTTAATGGAATAAGATCTGTGGTGCTGCAGGATTCTGCGCCTGCCTCAGACAAGGATACTAAATCTTCGTCGTCCCATAAAAGTGTCACTTGAATTCTTTATCCAAATTCCAAACAAAATAAATAAACTTGGCTATTATGTGTTACGATTCACTACCACAATCTCTTTTCTTACCAAGGGGACCTTTGTGAGGAGGCAAAGTTGATGTTTCTTATCGCTCAAGAACAGGAATGCCCCTTTTGTGACCTGAGACTGACTCGTTGTCATTCAGATAAGAAGCTTCGTTTATTGGTGTTGTCGGGGTCTGTCTAAATCGTACATTTAGGATCTCTCGCCAAAATGGCGTAGTAATTATGGAAGGGACGCCGAGCAGAAGGGACGCGGCCAGTTTCAGGAATGAGGTGTCCGTGGTTGTGGTGGTGCGCTGGCTCTTGTCTCATTTTTCACGTTGATACTCAGGGCACATATACCTAATGATATGGTGTAAACACACACACGCCTTAGTTAAGTAATGACAATAATCCCTCTTCGCTGGCAGGTCTGTATGCAGCCTGAGCTCTCTTTTCTGAGAAGCAGCAATTATCACTTTCGGAGAAAACGCTATTTCATCTGCTGCCCGGTCTTAGTTGATGAGGTTTTTAAAATTTTCTTGATAAAACTTTTCTCCCCCGGCATTTTTTTTTTAATTGCCTCCGGTAAAAACAAATTGGAGCCTCCTGCTCCTCCCCTGGTTATCTGAGACAAAGGGGGTGGGTGAGACTTTGTGTATATAGCAATACCACTTCTTATGAACAGGGCAGAGTTGTACAACTCAGGTGTAAAAAAATAGGCACTAAAGAGATCTGCTGTTGAGATTCGCCCCACTCTCAGATTCTGAATAAGGAAATGACGCCATGAACACAATTTTACTGTAGTCCTCCTCCTCTTCTGAGTGAAAGAGAAACTTCCATTTTTGGCTTGCAGCGTTGAGGTTAATTTATGCGAACTGTGAGAGCAAATCGAGAGTGTGTTTTCCAAGCTATATCCTACGACCTGCACACACACACACACATATGTGCACATGTATTTTGAGTCCTCATATTGGCGCAGGAACGTGCGGCTACACTAATGAGGAAAATTTTTAAGTCGTTAGCGTCTATTAAAAAAACCCAGCAACTCGGTTGGGAGAAGCTCATCTTGAATAATGACACTGGGGCAAAGCATGCGGGGGAAAGGTATGATGAAGAGATGTAAGTTGTGTGCATTTCCCCCCCCCCCCCCCGTTCTCCTCCCACTGCTACGACTTCTGGGCGCCCAAGGAGTGTGCGCATCCAGGAAGCTGTTCTGAGCGGTTCTCACTCATGCATGGGACAAAAGCGAGGTGCACATACAGTATGAGGCACAAAAATGTCCGACGGGGATCATTTTAAGTACAAGGAAATAGAAAGGGGGAGGTTAGCAGGGAAGATGAATGGGGAAGGTGGTCAGGGATATGAGGATGTGGGAAGTAACATGTAAAAGAATCGTCAGAAAAAAACATTGGAATGGGCGTAAGGAGTTGGATGGAAGCAAGATAACGCCTCCCCCCCCCTTTTTTGACTCACACAGTGGGTACATCTGGTCCGTTCTGTGCTCGGTATTGTGGATGCAGTTTTGTCCTGCTGAATGATGCAAACCTGTCCGCAATCAGTTTTTGCACTTTGTATCAAGATAGTGCAAATGGACGTATGAGTACGTGCACGAACCGCCAAGTACTCACGCACGCAGTAGTGTGCCCGAAATCGGCGACACGTGGGGCTTCGGAGATGCGTTCAAAACAAAAACAACACGTGACCCGTGTAGAGTACGGGTAGTACATCTGTGAGTGCAATCTAGCTGGTATCCTCGGCAGGGTGGAGAAAAAGCTCTCGGCGGTTTGTCAACCATTCTTCAATAATACTTCCACCTGTACATGGTGACTCTCGCACACACACAAGTGGTAGGTGTCTGACATCAGCTTACTTTATCCTACGCTCATATAGGTAGCATGAAAGGCCATGAGGGCTGTGATGAGGCATTGAGAAGCTCCCGTTGCGAAATGAATTCCTCCCACGCCCCACGGCAGTCATCTGGTTTTCTGTCGCTAGGTGGCTTCTTTTTTGTGCTTACCTTCACGTATTGTCGACTTTTGGGTGTTGTTCACTGGTTGACGGCTCTGCCAATTGTTCTTCTGCAAAGTGTTTGCCTAGGAAGACTGAAAATGTTTTATTTTGCAGGGTGGAGGGAGGAGGAAGAGGGATTTGGCTTCCGAGCCCAAGAGCGCGCGTCTGTCCGCCGAGGGAACCAGAGACTGACTGAGGAGGGGACGGAGTCGGTGACTTGAACATAAACGCCAACGCTCCCCCCCCCCTCCGCGTGCTGCGTGCACCAGAAGGAAGAGAGTAGCATGGTCTGGGCCTAAGTATTGCTTTGCAGTACCTGTATGATGTATCTGTGCGCGAGTTGCACATTGCACGCATTCCGGAGTAAGTGATGCAAGCACTCTAAGTGCGTGGAGGTGAAGGGAAATCTATAACAATTACTACGCTCTCATTCGAGTAAACGAAGCTTCACTGCTCATATGGTAACTGGCTCGTTGGCACTCATGGCTTTAAGTGATGCTGCAAACATGCAGTCGAGTTATGTTGCTGGTGCAGAGTAATCAGAGTACTTGGTACGTGCATACTTGCACTTGTTGGAGGCATGCTTTTAGAGATATCGCAATAGGACAAGGTAAATGCAGCTTGTACTTGACTTTGTGACGCTTAGTTCAAAGCACTCACCTAAAGATATGCATCACTATTAGATAGGCCGGAGTAATGGGACAACTTGATTTCACGGGCGAAGAATGCAGTTCAAATGAAGGACAATGACACTATGGCACTTCTCTTGCTCTGTGTGGGGTGGGTGTGTGGGGCGAATAAGTGCGTGCGTGCATGAATATGGTTGAAGAGAAGCTAAGGTGCCATGATGACGCGACATCTCTCCCGGCTATGGAGAAGTTGAAAACCGTGTTGATCCTACCAATGGTGGAAAAAAAGAACGTATCTGTAATGCCGAACAAGGAAACGGCTACGTATACGCGGAACATGACAAAGACGCAGGCGGACAAGTACGGTAAGTACCCCAAGTTTGCACCCACGTTCCTAAACGTGTGAGGCTAATTAAAAGATGGCCGAAGAAGACACGCACGCTCCTCACTCACTCACACACATACGTACAAAGCGTCACCTGGCAGCATTTGCCTGAAATTGTTATTCTCCTGCTATTTTACGTACCCCTCTTCAACTTGGAACACCTTCGTCTCCTTCTACTTCTGTTCTCATCCTCCTATCAGCGGTAATTGCAAAAAGTTAATGGAACTCCGCTGCATCGTCAAAATGTTGCCAAAGCAGGGAAGGATTTTGAAGATATAACTTTGGTATCTCTTCTGTCTCTGGCGCTACAGTTTCGCTTATTGCAACTCCGTTAACGGTAGCTCACGATGAATAGGTGCAGTGCAAGATCCTGTCAGTGAGGACTGTAGCGGTACACCGAATGCAATAAAAAACACGTTTGCCCGCCATCCTTTTCAAGGGGTCACCACCCAGTTGGTGCAGAAAAATGGAAATCGCATAAAATTATGCCTTGACCGAGATAGCGCTATAAATATATTGGCGGTTAACGTACAACTGTAGTGCTGACACTGCAGAGGCAGTTCACGGTAGGACGCAGTCGGGGTTCCTTCTGTCTATGCATACCCGTGCGTGCACGTATACAGAACATACACTACGCGTGTGTGGTACGATCACACGTATGCACATGCCAGTGTGCTGCTCCATGGACGGGGGTGGGCTGGTTGGAAGCGAAGAAACCCTGCTTAGTCAAGGGCCCAAGCAAAAGCATGACATCACCATGACCCGAACAATAACAGGTAGTCTCAACTTTGTCGCGCTGCCAAACAGTGGCGTGGTAGCCCCGGCGTATATCATGACTAAGAATGTCTACGCGCAGACATGTGATAACTCGCTTAACACGTGCCGCGAGTATGCAAAATTTCACCCAGCCCGAGAGTAGCCATGACTTTTTCAGGGAAGTGCTTGGCTCCGTGGACGTGACTGACCAGGGGCGTGGTAAAAGATTTTGCATCAATGAACGCTTTGAGGATTTTCTAACGAAGCTTTTTCCCGATCCACCACCAATTTTGTGAGAAGATAGGCAGGCGGGGCAGTGTTTTGGGGCACCCTAGCAACGGCGAAGTGATGTGAACTTGCGGCGCCGCCCAAGAGAAAAAATTCCAGATACCCGACAATGCATAACACGCACCCAGTGCAGATGTCTGGCTTCGAGATATACACCCACGCGGCACCAACATGATTTTTTTCTTTGGCCAGTACCCAGTTCGTAGGCATGCACCAAACCCCAAACTGTCAAGTTCAGAGTTGCCAAGGGTGCTCAAAACCCAAACCGTCCTCTATCTCCAGCGCTCCTACATAACTAGTCGGTGAGGTCGTTCGTTACCTTTCTTACCCATGTTTACCAACTGCGGGAAGAGCACATCCTGCTGTCAATAGGCTCCCTTCTTTCAACGTCGCGGTTTTTACCATAGAGGCTATCTTACAAGATATCGCGCTAAAGTGTATAAGCGAGAGGGGCGGGGAAATTGTGGCTTTACAGTGGACTCTGTTTATACCTGCACCCTCGAGACCAAAGGAAATTGTTCGTATGTCCTGAGGATTTTGTGTATATAGAAAAAAACGGGACATCAAAAAATGTTGGAACTGTCGGCAAATTCTGAGTCCACTGAAATTACGATCTCCTAGCCCATCTGGCTTTGAAAGATGACTAATCAATGGTGGTTTGAAGGGGGGGGGGCAACGTGGCTTTCCATGATCCGTCTGCTGTACCAGGGGCACTCTCAGTATTGTTGTACAGTCACAGTCAGCGATATTTTTAGTTGCTCAGAGACATCCCACAGAGGTCAACCCCAAGACGTACGCATATACTCATACCACTGCTTCTGACTGATGAATCATCATGGGCAGAAATCGTAGGCGGCGATTTATGAGTCTACTTTTTTTGCTGCTATTTGGGCGTAGTAACTGAAGGGGCGTTTACACCTTCATAATTGACGTAATTATCATCGACTACGTCTTCCTCCTGCAAGAATTGCACTACGCACTGCACCGTACAGTGGAAACTTACGTTGTCGCATGCGAGATCGGCACTTGGCTCTCTTTATGGGCAGCTTGCCACCAAAGTAATTACATCGCTGGAGACTCCTTTGTTAGGAAGCATTCATATCCAATTGAATGCGTATATATATATATATACACACACACACTCCCGCGCGCAAGCAGCTGATAGTTTCGTGACCTACCCAAAAAAGCTCCGCTGTGGCGCCCATCTTGTTTGCCCACGCGTACGCCCATTAAGGATCGAGACCTCACTAGAACACCAACAGCAGAAGATGCTGGAATATTACCACTGGACAAAAAAAACCACTAGCCGGTGACTCAACATGATGTAACCATGTCATAGACAACAGACGTACATGTATTCTTGACTGCTTCAATTAGTTACTTATTTATCTATCCGTTCGTTGCACGAACCAATAAAAGTTCGCTCCGAATTGACCCTCCAAGTTAACCCGAATGTAGGGGGCACTCCCGACTCAGGTCACCCCCTCACCGGGGCTTAAAAAGCTTTGCTACACAACTGCTTTACTGCTGTGGAGTCAACTTTTTGGGCCAAAGGAACCACTCTTTGGAGCTAATTACTTCTCCAGGAGTTAAAATTTAAAGGTTTACTTTCACTAATACTCGCTCTGCTTCAAAATAAGTGAGCCATTTTGGACAGATTCTTTGATTTTTGACAGATACAATACTTCAAGCTGTTTGGCTGAAATGGTCTCTAGTGTCCACTAATTGATCTGCAGCATAAGAAGTGCATGTGGTCATTGAGTTCGGAGCCAGCAAGGTTGGGGATTTGCAGGTGAGATCAAAATCACACCTGCTGTGACTACAACATTTCAGTCTTTGCACTAAAATTGAAGGAATTTTGTTCTAATGTGACCAAGTCCGAAACCTGTCGAACAAAAAGCATTTTGATATCTTGCTTGACCTGCTGCACAGACACCAAGATGGTCGATCAAGACAGTACAACGACCCCGATCAGTAGTCCACAGTAAATCATCTCATCCAATCAAGTTATGGACCTACGAGACATGTCCTAATATATTTCGTACTTCAGTCAGCCAATCATATGGGTGCTACTCAAATGGCTCAGTCATTTTGGAAAAATAGAAATTAAATGAGTTGTATGACCCCCGTCCATTGTTGATAGAAGGAGGGGGTATGATTATAATCATCCCAGGGGGTCTTACAACCCAGCGAAAAGCTAAGCTTCATCCTTAGCGGGCAAGTGGTCTCCGAGTTGTTCCCGGACATCTTGACGAGGTGCATACCGACTGATCTCTCTATTAATTTCGAAGTGGTCAGGAGCGAGGTGATCAAACAAGCGAACGACGTCTCTGTAGACAAGCTTGTCAGCGTCCTTGGCCCACAAGAAGTCCAAATGGTTGAACGTCCTAAGCGGAACCCTCCGATTTAAAATGACATTGGGCAGTTCTCGGGCTAACCACTGGACGTCCTCCGGCGCAGCCACCCAGTCGTTTTCACCCCAGAAAAGCGCGACTGGGAAGTCAGATCGGGACAGGCGGTACCTGCGAGGATGGGGAGATCCGTGGATGGCCAAGTTCGCCGCACGACTTCCACTGTCAAAGGCCTGAAAGCGTTCTGGAACCACAACACGTGCTTCAAGATCTTTGAACTTTGACGCACTCAACTTGAGCCTACTTACTAGATTCGAAGATCTGAGTGTAATGTAAAACTGTCTGAAGAGAGGTGCCAGACGGAGTGTGCCCCAAAACGCGAGGAAGGAGTGTCTAAGGATGTACCGTAAGGATATTATTCAGTACTTAAAGTACCAGTAGTGATATGGCCTGCAGATAAATCCGAAATTTTTACTTTAGAGGCTGCCATTCCCCTTCATCCCTAAACTTGAGAGGCAGCATCTCAGACCTGATTGTGGTACAGTGAACTTGGGACACTGAGAGGCCTTGAAATGGTCTTAATGACAATGCCATACCAACTATCATCGCTCACCTGACGTGCTGCCTCTCCATGGCTTTGTTTTTAATAACCTTATTTTTTCACTTGCACCTAAATTTTATCTCCACTTGCTCCTGATCGTAATCTGGCAGAAGTTAAAAGACCATTTTTCCAAGAGACCCTGCACAGCTGTGCAAACGATGTACATCATGACCTCTCTCTTACCATGTTCATTTGTGGCTTGTCGTATCCTGCTATGATGAAGATGATGTTCTGTGGGATATCGCAGATTTCCGGCAAACGATCACGCTCGGGCAGCGTCTCTCTCGCTGACGGGGGAGGTTCATCGCAGATCATTTTGGTCAGCTTGGACTGGATGCTGTCTTGAGTCCAGAACGCATACTGACCAAGCTGGAGGAGTCCATACTATGGAGAAGAGTCGAGTAAGTGGTACAGTGAGAAAGGTTGTCGCAAGGTAACGCCGCATGTAGGAACGGTCTGGCCTAGGACAGATGGTGTTCTTCAAAGCAGCTCCCACCGATTTCGATTGGCTCCCAATGAAGTTATATACGTATGCAGCCATTTTCTAGTTAGTTCCAACGAGTGAGTTTCACAGGAGCCACGCTGCACATCGTTGATGATAATTTTTCCCCGCATTTCCTGTGAGTTATGTAAACTTTAATGAAATGCACAATATTTTAGCAGAAAAATTCCTGCTCAGGATCTCAATTGCTGGACTTCAGCGCTCTCACTGACGAAGCGGTTGCCGTGCAGTAACATCAAGGACCAGGGAAGTGACAGCTAAAGATGCTGAGAACAGCGCGGAGCAGCAAGAGCTTTTCACATTGTTGTGCAACTTGGAAGCAACTTTCGGTCTTTACAGCAATAAATATTCATTAATAAGGCTTTGCTGCTACGGCTATCTTTCATTCATAGCATTGCTTTCAATTGCAGGACAAATTATGTACTAGTATCCTGAGAGGGGATGGCTCTGCATAGAATTAAAGAACAAGACGTCACGCAACTTTCACGTAACCGATGCTTGTGCGACATAAGTCGGTCAACAGCACTACATCATATCGTATTTCCTCTAACATAAGCAGCCCTGTAACATAAGCAGCCCTGAATCTTGGAGCTCTGCTTCCAATATAAGCAATCCTTTAATATAAGCAACCCCTATCGTTGCATATATTTTCAACCCACTGCTGTACATTCCTCGAGGAGAAAGGCATTTGTTGTGCGCAAAGTTGTGGCCACAAGTCCGACACGAGTAAGCCCTCGGCTTAAATAGGCTTAGTACTTAGTTGACTATGACAGAGAAATAGTATGATGATGAAGGATTCGAAGGAAGAAAAGCATGAGCCATTTCGCCTGGCTCTTCTACCTATGACTATAAGCAATGCTCTGATATAGGCACCACTGTAGAAATTTCACCCGAAAACAGCAAAAACAGGGTTGCTCCTTTAAAAAAAATACGGTGTATGAGGGACTTATCGTAATTTACATTATTTGTTGAAGAACTGTCGTACATTCGAGACTTAACATGCTTGGTATACGACATTTATTTTAAGGTCGCTTTTTTAATATAAGCGCCTCTTCTATTTCCTTGCAGCTTGCCCTATTTTTTTTTACAGTACAGCCCCAGGGCAGGCCATAGGACCGACTTGGCACTACATTTCTTGACCGCCCTAGGGTCGTACTTGTACCTCCTAATACCTCCTCCATAAACTTCTCACGTACAGAACTGAAATTTCCCCCTTCTGAAAATATGGGTCAAAGGAAATGTGGGAAATGACAGTCGCAAAAGTGACGTCATAGTTACGTACGCACAATTTTTTGCGACATTACTGTACGTACGGACATGACATTGATTGCTGATGCGATGTCAGTTAAGACCGATTTACAGCAATTGACCCGAAAGTCCGACCAAGTACGTACCTCGATCTGCGACTTGAAGTTGATGAGATATTTGATCGGACTGACCATGTGATCGAGTCTAGCTACGGGCGCCATTCCGACTGCCAGGGAGACTCGTTGCTTCGTCCATTCAGGGAAGACATCGGCCATGATCCACAGGGCGGTTGTGCCCATGGAGTGACCGACGTACAGCAGATCCGAACGGCCCGTTCGCTCTAGGATGTGTGAAATCATGGCGGGTAGATCTACCCGCCCCATCTCGTCGAGGCCGAAGCTCCAAAAGGGCGGCCTCGCGGGGTCGAGGGAGACGTGGGCGCGGGAGTACGCATTGCCGCGGAAGTTGCCCAGCCAAACATCGTAACCGGCATCAGCCAGAATATAGCCTAAACAATTGAAGAACCTCAACGAATTCGACGAAGTGCAGTCAATATTCTTTTGGGCAGAGTTTTGTTTTTTTTAACTACCGAGACTCTTTTCCGGGGCTCCCATTACCCAATCAGCTGAGGAGCAAAGAATTCCATGTTGCAGAAGAACCGGACGCCTCGGCTCGGTCTTGTTGTGGCTTCTGATGCTGTAGGGGATGCGATGGAGGGTGAGGACGTAGCCGTCGCTGGTCCTCACTTTGTGCGTCTCCACGGGGTACCCATGGGCGCGGACCAGCACAGGCTAAAGCGATAGAGAATTTTCTTAATGCTGGGGGCGGAGGGGGGAGCCCTGCGCAAACGAGCCAAGGTCAAGAGAAATGCACATGTACGAGGCACCGCAGGCTATGATGTAGCAGCGCTCAGGCAAAACAATAATACAAAGGCCACTCTGCTCAATTCAGGTCACTAGATGAATAATCAATCATTAGCTGAGCTGGAGAACACAAAGTGACATGATAGTGTCTGCACAAACTTACTGTGGGCGCCCTCGTCATGTCGAGGGGTTTTATCTTCTTCTTTCTCTCCTTAAAGACGTTGCCAACCTTCCTCCTGTTCCTGAGGACGCCGCGGAAGAAGGAAAAGTTGTCCGTCGTTCTCTCCCGACTTCCATGTAAAGGCATCCTCAAGAGCCTGAGCAGAACTCGGCTCAGTTGGTGGGGTCGGCGGGGCCGCGGACAGCGGGCGACGTCGCAACACCACAGCAGCAAAAGAAACGACACAAGAATTGTGGCACGAGAGATCCTCCATCTCTCCATCGTTCTCCAGAGGACAGAATCGCAGAAAAACTTTCCAAGTTACTGATCAAGTGTGCGAACGGGTCACTTTCAGGCGGACAGGAATTGAGCGGTGCGACTCAATAATCCGACTGACTTGACTCGACTTCTGTGGATACGCCTGATGAGAGCGAGGGACAATAGAAATCGCCGTAGGTAGTCATTGGTAGGAGAGGTAAGAGTGAGGCGTTACAGGTCGAAAAAGAAACGCACGATTAGGGTTCATAGAGACACGGGGTGGATGGATGAAACCGGGGTACATCGAAGGGACGACTCATTGCAATGCATCACTGCCAGAAATGGATCCTGCGCATTATGTCGACTGTCAAGTTAAGTATGTTATCATTGAAGTACCTTCACACGTCGGTTTTTTGTGGCGTGATTTGTTTAAAGTCAAAAGACACGAAAATGTGTGGAGAGCATTGTCGACCTACATGAATCAAGGTGATTTTTACATGTTAGGGATGTGTCTTAAAGCTGACATTCGCCCAAGTCTGGCGGGCTCTTTTGACCAGCACTTTTGTTTAACGCCATTTTTCAGCCGTTAAAAGTCTTTCTATAAAAGTGACCAGAAAAGTTGGATTGTGCAACGTTCACAGCTGGACAATTTTACATGGTTATTTTGATTGGAGGCCTCATAGCTACAGAAATAAATCGTTCACTCCCGGAGCGCAGTCGGGTTCGACCCACGGTTCCATCCCGTTCACCCCACAGATTTGCGCGCGCGCACTCTTGCGCAATAAGCAGTGCGCATGCGCGGTGCGCATGCGCAGTTCAGAAGGAAAGCAGCAGACTACGAGGAGAATAGAGAAGAGGGCCGTGGACAGGCTGTGAAGCTGCTGTGGACCAGAGGCAGACCGTGGACAGGCAGAAGTGGCGGACCAGGCTCATCCTCACCATCGACTCCAACTCCGCAGCAGAGCTCAAGGAGGGGAGAAAGAGAACGAGCTGCTGTCTGCTGAGCCTGAGCAGAGCAGCAAAGAAAGAAGAAAGAGAGAAGATAAGACAAGAAGTGAGTCTGACGGAAATTGGCGCCCGAGGACGATCGGAGCCCGCGTCGTCCGGCTCTAGTTGATCGCCGTCGGTATGGCGGACTTCGACGCCATCTACGAGGACTCCTCTGCAGACGCAGGGGCTGGCGGCGGATACCCTGGAGCCGCAGCCAGCGGCGAGGGCTCCTCCGGCGGGTCCGGGTACTTTCTGGACGAGTCGCACGCCCCGGCCGCTCTCATGCCCGACCCGGTAATCGTCAGAGGCGCCGGAAACATCACTGTGTAAGTTCACGCCTGATATCTTCAACAAATCGGCGGTTCCCTGGCAGAAGGTGCGGTCTCGGCCCCCTTCGGGTTTGACAACCTACCCTTCCTTTAGCTGTACGTCTAATTGTCTCTTTGTTTCATCAGATTTGGGTTGTCAAATCGGTTTGACACAGAGTTTCCTTCTGCGCTTCACGCGCGCGTGGCCCCGGAGGAGTTTAAGGCCTCGATCGGTCGCGTCAACGCCACCCTTAGAAAAACCTTGCCAGTCAACGTCCGCTGGCTTTTTTGCGGATGTCTCTGCTGCTGTTGCACCCTCGGATGCTCAATGTGGCCAGTTATTTGCCTGTCGAAGAGAGTAAGTGGACTGTGACGGGAACAAGTATTTTGCCCCGTTTAATCTCACTTTGGCACTCCCCCATCGTCCTCCTTTTGGGACTCTCCAACGGTTTATCACTATGTGCTGCTTATCACTAGACATCCCTCACAAGTCGTTCAGTACAAATTGAATTCCGGTCAAAAAAGTTGTACATCGACACGACTTTGAAGATCGTTCTGTTTTAGACCCGGCATCAAATCGAGAAACTGCTTGATTGGGAAAATTCTCATCTGTATAACAAGCTCGGGCTGAAGTGGAGATTAGCGAGGCAGCGCTGTGATTCGACACTCATGATGGAATATGTAAGCTCTCCATGGTTCTATTTCGCAGATGCTTTTTCTAATCGTGTTGGACACTTTCAGGTTTTGCTCATCGAATTCATCCCTAAGCAACAAATCTACAAGCCAGACTAGTATTGCCAGCGATTCCTCTCAATTGTCACTATAGGAGCAAAGGTGGATCTGTCTTCTGAGAGAAGATTGTCTCTCCCGTCAGGAAAGCTGGAAGATCCGACACTGACGATCTAGGAAAACTTGAGCTCTGTTGACTGTGAAATCGTCAAACAACATTGTAGCAGGGTGATGTATGTGCATTCTTACGTGTACCTAGGAGTTTGCTATACAGTGTAAATGCGCAGTGTGCAACCTAGAAACTCATGATGTCAATTTAGTGTTACGATCCCATTACTACGCTTAGGGTGCGTTTGCATAGGTGGATTTTCGTGATCTTGTCATGTCTCACAAGCATCTGCCTTCGTAAACTCAGCCTAAGTCTATAACTCATTCTTTTCCCTAGTTTACCTTTCGGGGTTCGCCGAGGTTTATACGTACTTGAGTGTCTCGGGCATTGAGTCTATGACTGGTTTTGTCATGTGTTTTCTTCTCAAAGAATTTTATTCACAGAAGAAATTGGAATCGACAAGTCAGAACAGTTTTAGTCAACTACTACTCTCTTTATCTTCTGTGTCCTTACTATGTGCTCGATCTGTAAATGCATTTCGTATTCGTGTTAGTAAATAAATCTTATATATATATATGAATATAATAGATAGGTAATAGATAGACAATAGATATCTTGAACCTTACTGCGCGGTTGCACCACTGTTGCAAGTGCACATCCGTACATGTAGTCTTGTGACGAATGTGTACAACTCAGATGTATGTGTGCCTAAGTACACATTTGTCGTTCTTCCCCGTAAGGCGACTCCACCATCTCTAAGACTTGTTCCTCCACAGTGCACAGCGCATGTTGCTACCGCAACTTCCCCAATGCCGTCAAGATGATGATGACCACCGCGCTAATGACAATAGCGGCCGCGCAAGTGAGATACACGGCAGCGCGCAGGTCGCGAAAGCATTTCTTGTTGCCACTCCCCTCCTCTGATTCTCCATGAGCTTCTGTATCATGGTGGTGGTGATGGTGATGATGGTGTCGGTGATGCTGATGCTCTGCATCGTGGGTGTCAGCGACGTCGCCGTCATTGTTGTCATCCTCATAAGCGTTGAACATGCCACCTTGTGCAAACGGGTTGATGTTGCTCTCGCTGCCGTTAGCGACTGGAGCGACATTAGACTCCTCGTCTACAGTGGCGGGCGTGTGACTGTGAGAAGAATCTCTGTGATGGCGATGATGAGACAAGTGGTGATGGTGGTGATCGGGAGGCCTCAGGTAAGACGACCCCGAGGAGGCTCCGGCCAGGTTGGCGGTAAACATGATTATGAACCTCCGCTCTCACCGTGTTATTGCCACAACGGCAGCACAGCTTTCACTGGAAGCACAGGTTACAAGTACGCCACATAAGTTCCAATCTCTGCTGTGTTTATATCATCACCTGTCTTTCATTTGCAAACACAGGTGAGCCTACTACGAGTGCAGACTCAATTTTCTCGTTGATGTTTCTCTTTCTTTCCACAAATTAGCTCGAGGACCAGGAGTACAGCAACTAATTAGCAAGCTTCGGACCTCGCTTTGACCGCCGTCCGCGCTACTAAAAGATGAAAAGTTTCCGGCAGAAGAGTGATGTCTCCACCGCGGGCTGCGGCTGCTACGGCGGCCAATGCGCTAACAGCACTCTCGAAATGAATGCTGTAGTTTGGCTCCCAAGTTGCTCAATAGATTTTTGGCAAGGTACCAACAGGGACGTCTCTGCTGCAATGATGCTGAGAAACAAAAAGATCAGCCCAAGTCTACTACGAGCACTCTAGCTCTCTCTCAATCTAATACGCGCACTTCTCGTGTGTCAAAGATAAATTCACTCTGCTGGACACCTAAGGGGATAAAAATCTGCTATCGACTTGAAGAAAGCTCCTACGTAGGCGTGGGTACTGAGAGCAAGCGATCTGTAAATCTTGTGCGCATCTCCACGACTGCGCAAGTGCCTCAAGACATTCGTGCACAGCATGCTAACGGACCTCACGCTGATGTACTTGTATACAAGAGTGGCACCTGAGCGACAGCCCAGTCTAACAACGGATACACTCACACACCGGCAATGGCATTTTTAAGGGTCAACACCTCATCGAGTGGTCTGTTCCACGAAAGTCGTCCTAAGAAAGCAGTTGAAACCTTCCCGACGCATGCTGGCATGGATGACACATGCGAATAGCACGAGGACCACAGAGGAAATATCCTGCTGCACTCGACACACCTACATACATTGCACACGACGTACAACATTCATAGCATTAGCTTTGAATACGACGAGTGCGTGAAGAAATGTCCCAAAAGGAGGGAGGTGGGGGTCAGCAGGACGAAAGTCACCCGTTTTAGAACATACCTCATCCCTTACTGACGAGAGCAGCCTTCGAGTTCCTGCACCATACCTTCTACTTGCGTAACCAATCCTTGCAGTTCGAGTCGCAACTGGGGACAAGGGGGGTCAGTTGCCGCGACTACCTCGTGTGACCGCAGCTCTCCTTGCAGTCCAACTGCCAAAACACGTGATCAAAGAACGCTTCCGGAATCGTGTATTTTCCTGTTGGCGTTACGCTGGTTCGGGGACGACAATGTTTACAGCTTGAGTTTGGTTCGCCTCCAGTGTCTCCTCTTGGCGTTGTACCGGATGGTGTTGCCGGTCCTCATGCGGATCCATTGAGGGATGGGGCGATTTTGCTTCAGCTTCTTCGCCAGCTTCTGCTTGGTGCGAAAGGTCTTGTGGGCCGACTGCAAATAAGGAGAGAAGGGTCAAGTCATTGTGGGACTGCAACACGCCGGAGTCCACAGGGATTTGTACTACCACGCTGTGGTCAAAGAGCGACTCTTTCACATTTGTTCTCTCTTTCGAATCCCTTAGAGTGAAAGTAGCCTCGCTCTGACACTTCTCTATTTCCACGTGCCACACTGTTGTGAACAAGACGTCGCGAAGCCCCACGCCGTGTCCGACGAGGCTTCGAAACCATGAAATTGGGGCCCCGAGTTCCAGGGCACGACCAATTCCCACTCCAAAGCGTTCACCAAGCATCACTGAACCTCAGGCATGCTGATGTACCCCAACAACTTGGAAATGATCTAATAACTAATGATTTTCACTCAGCACTCACCATTTTGAAGTTCGTAGGCTCCAAAAGTCGACGGAAAAGGAAAGAGGGCAGCTGATGGACGGAGCGAACAAGCGGGGAGAGACCGGGTAGCTGCGCTGCTCGGGCCTGCGCTGCGTAAGTGCGAGGCGAGGACTAAGGGTTGATATCTTTTCAAGGCGTCATCAGTTGAACAACTCGACGCCGGTCAACACGACCCTGAGGAAGGATGACGGGGGTGACCCAGTCGCAAACAGCGCCCAGAAGAATAGGTTGGAGGTGGAGGCGAGATGCTCGTCCCATACTTGGTAGTGCTGTGCAAAATTACTGCAGGGAAAATATCTGAGTGGGAAATGAAGTTCAGTGAAAGTGACTGAGACCGACCAGTTGATAGCCCTGAAATCCTCCATCGTCCCGTCCTTTTGTCGCGTGCATAGTCGGCGTATGAACAAATCAGATCGTACAGGCTGACCCAGTGAATCTGGGCGGATCTGAAGAATTTGGCAACCCCGGCCTCTATCGAGCCGCGGCATAGACATCTATGAGAACAGATCAGAGTGACAGCTCTACGGAATTGGAATTGGAAACGTAATTTCGCCGACTTTTAGTTCCCGGGAAGGAATGTGTCCCTCCGAGCTTCACCATGGGCTACTTTTTCGGCGGCTACGACTTTCGACCTGAAACGTTGCCAGAACTCCATGAAAGAGAAGCTCCCGGCTGCCTGTGGATCATCCGCGATGTCTGTGACTGATGTGGCTGAACCAGATGTTGCTGCCAGGCATAGACTGCCAGGAGAGGAGATAGAGGGGGCTAGACCTCACGGCACGGAGCTGCTGAAGCAGTAGTGATAGTGGCGGGTCAGATTTTTCCGGGTCTGGGCGGGCCGAGCCGGACACAAGTGGGAGACTCAACATCACAAAAGTGCTTCTCAAGCGAATCATACAAAGTTTTACTGAGCTGGCAGTCAATGCTTTCCGGCAGGTCCTCACACACCTTGTAGTCATGTTTGTATCACCTAATCATGAGCAGTGGGATTACTTTTGAGCCCGTCACAGAACGTTCTCCACTGATCTCGTGAGTTGCTTCATACAGAGATTGGAGAATTTCTAAGGCCCCTCCAACCAACTCCCACTCTTGTGGGCTAAGGGAGTTTGACTGATCACCTGGACTGGCATAGAAGAGGGTTAATGCATCACGGAGTTCAGTTGCTTGCTTGAGCATAAGAAAGGTACTGTTCCACCTTATTTCACGCTCCTGAACCAAGACCTTGACTTGCTGCCCCAGACATTTTTGGCAGTTCTCGAAGTCTGCCTTCAGGTTGTGGCTCGTTCTCACTGCGGTGACAGTGTCCCTAAAGCTTCTTCTGGACTCTCCTTAGCTGTGAATCAGTGTCCAGTGCGTCCTTGGTGCACAAGTTAAGCCCGTTGGCAAAGCAACCAATAACGGTCAGTCCAGCATCCCAGACAGCCCTTTTCATATTCAATGCATTCTCAACTCTCATTGCCAGAACTCTATTTTAAAGACAGAATAAGTTTGTCCGTTTCTGGATCAAAAAGTCTTGCAAGATGGGTTTGACAAAAGGTGACAGGATGGCATACCTAAGGTCAAGTTCCTTTACAAGACTGATGAAGCCTCTGCCCTTAACAAGATTCATGGATTGCATGTCATGGGCAAGAAACTCAATTACCTTGCCAGTTTCTGCTGTGTTGGATTTGCCTCCTCTTCAGCCTTCTGATATTCATTAGGATGTTCATTTTTCAGATGCCTCAGAAGGGTAGGTGTGCTGCTGGAGTTCTTTTCTTTCTTGTGGTATGCCTTTTTGCAAATTTCGCACTTGGTAGTTGATCAGTAGTCAGTAAAAAGTTTCCAGACTGGAGAGCCTCATTTTTTTGGACCTGGCATTCTGAGTGTGGCCTTTTGGTTGGCTTTGGCCCTCATCCTGGCACTCAGCTGCCACTTCCTCTGGATTACCAGGATCTGTCACCATTGCCCATGGAGATGACACACTGACAGAGCAGTCAGAATCCTCATCAGACGGAATATCTGAGAATATCTGTAACGGATGAGACTGGTGATGCGAATGAGGTCGGGTGTGTGGATGAGACTGGTGACACAGCCAATGGCTGGTGGCACCGAGAAGGCCAGCGGCAGGGAGAAGGCCAGTGGTAAGGCCATTTATGTGAATAAGCCCAGTGGTGTTGATGATGCCTGGAGGACGGATGAGTCTGGTGGCATAGATAAGGCCGGTGGTAAGCCACAGATGTGGATAAGCCCAGTGGTGTTGATGAGTCTGGTGGCACGGACAAGGCTGGTGGCACAGAAAAAACTGTTGGTGCAAATGAAGCTGGCGTCCTCAATGCGGTCGGCAACACGTGCGAGACTGTAAGTTGTCTTCCTTGCCTTTTTGCATTGGAGCCCTTTGTCTGGTTTTACCACGACCGCCCTCATAGTACCGGCCCTTGTTTTGGCCCGGCAGCCCGAATTTTTGCGGGCCGGGCTCGACCCGCCACCATCACTATGAAGCAGACCAGCTCGGTGAGCAGAGTCGACGGAGTTAGGCCGAGTCCAGGCCTGCCTGCAAGTCTGCGTGCCATGGTGATGCTGGTGGCGCTGGTGGCGTGCAGCGGCCTGCTCCAACTCGATGAATAAGGGAAATCGAAAGACAGCGAGCAGGCGAGAGAACCAGAGGAAAAAAGGAGCAAACTGCAACTGCAAGACAACAATATACGAGTTCGCAAGGCCTCTGAGAAGCGACGCCACGACGCAGGCGCCATTTTTGGCCATCCACCTCTTCTAGTCATATCTCCCCGTCCGCCCGGATGAACGCCGCGAACGTCGGCGAAATCGACGCCACCCGTAGGAGATGATGAGGCTGCAACTAAGCTCTTCTCCCACCGACCCGGCGGCCTCTTCAGCGGCCGCGGCGGCGGCCCAGGGCCCGGTAATGGCTCCTTCCTCGTACCGCACTCTCGGTGGGGCTGGGGCCGCGGACGGCAACGAATCCTCGAACGACCTGATGGGCAACAGCCTAGCTTCGTATTTCTCCCAGCTGTTTGAGAAGGCGCCCCCTGAACCCCAAGAGGCCGCGAGGCGGAGAGAGAAGAAGAGCAAGAAACCCAAGGCAGCGGCCAAGAACAAGGACCGGCGGAAGGTGAGCGGAGCAAGCAAAAATGCCTCATCTACAGAATCGTACTTCGTTTTCTTATTTTACACAGGTCGAGCCCCTGGCCGAGCTCTACCCCACGCTACCAGAGGTGTCCTTGCCCCGCACGCCCTCGTCCTTCGCTGTCTTCGCTGCCGTCCGCGCTACGTGTCTGGAGAGCAGACAGCGGCAGGCGGCCCTGATGCAGCTCCAATCGGCTGCCGCATGGAAAGAGATAGAAGCATCGACCGCTACCGACCAAACGACGGTCGGCGACGACTCCGCGGTCTCCTCTCCCGATGAGCCACGAAAGTTGGCTCTGCCCAAGATGGTTGGAATCGGTCTCAACGGTGTCTTCGAGATCATCCGCGAGAGTCACGTAGCCTTCCCGTCCATCTGTCGACGAGCCCTAGAGTCTCTTCTAAATATCGTGCAGGGACTGCAACCCGAGGATCTGTCTCGAGAGCCAACGACCGTCACTGAGCCAATGTTCCAAACTCTTCTCGACCTCGCTTCGTTAAACACCTCAGACTCTACGGCAGACAGGGGCAACCACGTGCGCGCGCTGTCATGCGCTTGTTTGCTCAGCTTCGCCACCGCCCTTGGGGACACGGGGAAACTATTGCGCGCCTCCTCGACAATGCTTATGTCTCCTCGCGGCTCCGAGCGCATCGTCATGCCCGCCATTCTCGTCAGTTTACAACGCTCTATCATCAGCGTCATGCTCGGCAAGACTGATCACCCCGACGTCATGAATCATGGCGTCTTGAGCTCCTCCGCGCTCGACTGCTTCAAAGTCAACTATGGCCAAAGTCGTACCTCTGCCGCTACAGCGCCACCCAACAAAGTCTACTCCATGGCTAGCGACGGCACCTATATCTTTTTGCACACTAGCAGTGGCCTCTTCAAGGTGGGCAGCGGGTACGGAGGCACAGTCAAAGGCAGAATTTACCGCCACCGACCAGAGTTTGAATCCGGCCGCGGCTGGATTGGCTTCGTGCGAGATTCACTTCTATTCAGACCATATTCATGTGGGGAAGAAGCGGAGAAGCCCAAGTTTGAGGTATTCCAGGTGGACAGGAACGATCTCCTCGTGACAAACGTCTTAACGGCCAGTGATTGCACCTTTGCCAACTTCCCCCACGTCCTCTTTAGCGATGGCGTCTCCCTAGGTGTGGTGGTAGCGGGAGACCGCTCAAGCAGGGGCGGTGGTGGTGGAGCGGGAGAGAATTTCTACATTCGGTTCTTGAGCAACAAGAGCTCCTCCAACAAGTCAGTGCTTTCCTGCGTGCTGGAACTGCCGCTCAAGCTGGCCAGGAAGTGTGTGGTCGTATTCGGGGCATCTGTTTTCGATGATAGGTGGAAGAAGCACGAGATAGAATTTGGCTTTGATGACGAGGCTGTATCCTTGATGACTGGAAAGGACTTTGCGCTTATGCAGTCGAACCAAGGAAAACTGTACTATTCAGGTAAGAAAGCTTGGACATATTCGAAGATATCGATATTTAGTTCGTACCGTGCACGTTCACGTGTGTCGTCGCTTACAGGCAAGTCTGCGAGTATTGGTCACAAACAACCTTGTCCTACTGGACAATGGAACGAAGTCAACATCACTCGCAGCCCCAAGATCAGTCAATGCTCGATTGGTCACGAGGGTCAACATGCCCTTATTTTGACAGTCGAGGGCGTCGTCTACTTCACTGGAACAGCCCGGAGGGGCGAAGACGGTGACCAGAGCAAGAATCGAAGGCAACCAAAGCCAGTCAAGCCCAAGAAAATGTTAAAATTTGACGGAATTCCTATTGCACAGGTAAAATTGAAAACCTTTTGCTGGAAACGATCATGGGTGAGCATTAATTTTTTCTATAGGTCGCTTGTAACAATGGCACGTCTGCATTGGTCGGTAAAGATGGCGGCCTCTACATATTGGGCAAGGACGCTACTCATACAGACTACGCCACTGGTCAAGTCACTGAACTGAAAGGAACGCACATCACACAGGTGCACTGAGATCATGATTACAGGAAACATGTGAAGAGCAGCTTCCGCACATTCAATTTCTTTTATTCTCTTGAAAGGTTTCCGTTGGAAAAGCCCACATCGTAGCCCTTTCCAAATCAGGCGAAGTCTTTTCCTTCGGCATGAACAACAAGGGCCAGTGCGGACGCGACTTTCCTGCTGCGACGACGGGCAAAGAAGCGAACATCCCTAATGCAGATAATGAAGCCAGCGGCGTCAGCACCTCTAATGACGCCGACGGTGAGACGTGCAGTGACACCGAGGGTGAAGGTTTCTACTCCATCTGCGGTCGTGGAAAGCATTCTTGGAAGCATGATCAGTGCATGGTATGTGTATTGTGCGGAGAGTGCACTGGATACGGCTCCAGTTGCGTTTCGTCCTGTCGGCCCGACCGCAACCCTGGAACTTTGTGCGGCTGCGGGTCGGGTGACTCAGGTTGCGCCGACTGCGGGGTATGCATGACCTGCGCCTGGGACGAAAAGGACGTGGTCGAAGTCTCCCTGGATTTGCCCAATGAAGCGGCTGCTGCAGCAGCTTATGCTGCTGGTGCCGCTGGTGCCGCTGGAGGTGAGGTGGCTGGCGGAGGAAAGGGACCCATGGATATTTTTGCTGCAGTGTTTGCTCAAGAAGCACAGGTACGCTTTAAATCTATCACGCTTTGCACTTGCAGCACTTATAATTGCTGTCTTTCCAGGATTATCGAGCCAAACACAAGGCCAGGATCTTGGCTGCCCAGGAGAGAAGGTATTACAAGAGAAAACTGATACAGCGCAGTATTCAGAAGATTCGCAACGGCGGTCGCGGCCGCAGGCACACAGAGAAAGAAGAACGGGATAGCCGCCGTGGAGGAGGTGTCTCTGCTGAAGCTCAACCTCCTGAACACTTGGGCGTCAAATCTGCCGAGCTGCGCAACCGTGAACGCAATCTCGCTTCTACATTGGGACAAGCATCTGCCTCTGACGTAGAAAAAGAAGCTGGAAAACTTGCTTCTCTTTCCCCGGCCAAGATCTCCCTGGCAAAGGATGTTAAGATCGTTCAGCTCTCAAGTGGACTCCATCATACACTCATGCTCTCCTCTCGCGGAGACGTCTACGCATTTGGTAGCAACAGCTATGGCCAGCTGGGCCTCTGTGACTTGGTTCCCCGAGGCGCCCCTACCAAAGTGCCTCTGCCCGTCAGAGGGGTTGCCGTCGCCGCTGGGAGCAACCACTCGGTCGTTCTAGGTGAGTCAGGCGAGGTCTTTACCTTCGGATCGCACCAAAAGGGCCAGCTGGGAAGGACGTCTCCTCTACCAGAGGAAGAGAGCCATGCTTGTGCCGCAGAAGAATTGGCCGCCAGGGAACTTTGGTTTGCTCACCCCGATACGGTTGCCGACATCGGTCCTTCTCACGGACGTTTGGCCACCTGGGTGGGTGCCTCAGCTGACCAAACATTCATAAAAGCCGACGAAAGCCTGATAAACGCACAGAACCTGACCCAGGCGACCGTGATGGCCAACAGCAGGAACATTGTTGTGCTGTCAACTGCCGTCGGAAAGGATGAATCCAGCAGCGAGGCGCCAACACAAAGGTGCCATCAACCAAATTTCAGTAGCATGGTGATCAGCCGCAGTGACGGCTTCTGTCGTAGCTTCTCGGGTCCAGAACAGGAGCATTTCGCCGGCAAGGTGGCCACCATGGATACCGTATACAATGTCCTTTGGTCCTATGATAACGCCGAGAGGAGCCTTCACAGTTACATGCCAATCGTTGCCGAGCTGAAAGACAAGAACGAGTTTGGCACCAGTATTCTGGCTCCTGAAATGGCTCTTCCAGTGTCTCCGGGATCATTGGTGTCACGAAATCAGGCATCCTTGAATCTGTTGAGCTGTCTGGACGTCCTTTGTCAGTTGCCTGAAGTGAGTCTCACTTCCCTCGAAGAGGAGCAAGGAAAAGGAGGCCCTAGCAAAGCTTACACGAAGGAAGACTTCAGCGTCGTCAATCGCTTCGAGTCACACGGAGGCGGTTGGGGCTACTCGGGTCACTCAATCGAGGCCATCCGATTCATGACCGATACCGACATCCTTCTTGGAGGATATGGACTCTTTGGAGGCCGCGGAGAGTACATGGGAAAGATCAAGTTGTTCGACATCGGACCTGACGGCGGCGATCAAGAGACTGACGGCGAGTTGCTGGCCGAATCCGAAGAGGTCACCTACGAGTGCGGGGCGAGACAAAAGTTCCCCATCTTATTTGACGATCCGATTCCCCTATCTGCTGGTCGTTGGTACATCGCGTGGGCGCGCGTTTCCGGTCCTTCCAGCGATTGTGGCTCCTCAGGCCAGACACAAGTAACCACGGAAGACCAAATCGTCTTCAACTTCAAGTCGAGCAAGAGGTCCAACAATGGCACAGACGTAAATGCTGGACAGGTGCCGCAGCTCCTCTACAGGGCAGTGGCAAGTGAGAGCAGCCAATCATCACAGCGTCACCGTCTCAGCAGCGATTTGCAGGAGCCTGTCTGCGTTCTGACGACGAGATTTGCCCGCACTGTTTCTGATGAGTGCATCGGTGCTCTTATCGGTCTAATCCAGTGGTCCTGGAATGCCTTCAAGGCCGGATCGGCAGAATTATTGGGCGAAGAGGACGAAAACAACGCTCAAGCAGTTATCCTTGATCTGGAGAGACTCTGCTTCATCTGCAGATCCTGTCTCAGGCTCATGGTCATCTATACATTGGAGGTATACCCTGCAAAGATATCGCCCAACCAGGCCCGGCCAATCCCTGAGACGCAGAAGCTAGCAGAGGCTATCTTTGACTGTAGGACTCTGCTTCAGCAAATACTAAAAGA
>JAAUXU010080872.1_pt1 | contig 72977 bp, 64 predicted proteins | sample 7278151 | NCBI WGS metagenome assembly JAAUXU01 (sample SAMN14350113, study PRJNA611818) | marine sediment metagenome | isolation source: surface marine sediment (1.8m) | place: French Polynesia: Moorea | collected 2018-08
TATGATCAGAATCGGGTTAACTCTGCTCAGAGCAAGGTGATGGGGCAGGCACACCGAATGGCATGAGCAATTGCAATTTGGAGCTCAATTTAAAGGTTAACCAGATCGTCCAGTCCAGCTTCGCTGTGTGTTAATTCTATATTTAAGTTCTCTCTCTCACTTACCCTCAATTTTCTCTCCAGAATTACACCCAGTATCACATATTCTATCAAATTTGGTGTTCTCTCTCTCTAGTTTTAAGCTTAATATTAAGGCACGCTCACTCTACACACTCAACTCGAGTCCAGTGGCACGTGACCTAGTTCTGCGAAAGTGTACTTAGCTCGAGATAGAGCGTTTTGTCCTGGTCACTTTCGTGAATTCTATTCCGTAAGGACACCAGATAAGTTATGTAAGTTTTTCGCCTTCGAAAAAAAGTGGAACAAAACTGACTGTCTGGGGCTGGCAGATTTTCATATCTTTTCATTTTCAGAACCGGAGGCCAGTGCAGATACACCCGAAGCCTCGAAGAGGCCATGCTTACTGCAGCTAAAATGAACACGACTGCACATCTCCAGATGTGACTGCGCGTCCAACGTACAGAGATGCCGGGTAAAAACACCTCTGTCGTGTTTTTCTACCCCGGGCTGAGCGCGCCACCCACCTTGACCGCTCTCTCAGGCAACACGGTGGTGAAGGAGAAGAAGCAGTCACAGAAATGAACCATGAGAAAGCAGATTGAATTATCTGTGCACTGGTAAACATTCTGGCCGCTGGCCCCCAAGTGGGCTGAGCCGGACTTGCACACGTCCTGGTGGCTTGAGGTAGACAAAAGCCGCAGCTGGAATCGAAACCTGAGGTCGTTTGGAAGAGAGGACCGAGAAAAGCTCGGTCAAGGCGAGTGCAAAGAGCAGGAAAAGGCTGCCGCGGACAAACAACTTCTTCGCCACTTCTATAACTTTATATGTATCAATATAACTTAGTCAAATGTGTTGCCAACAATTGTACGACTTGATCGCTCTGGTTGGATTCATTCAAATAGCTTCTCGAGCGCAGCTTTTTCAAACTGGTCTATCGAAATGGGCTTTTGACAGCCTCGACGATTTAGGAGGGATTGACACAACTGCTGGAAAAGGCCTCATTCATCCTACTGCCGATGCTGCAGTTCAAGTGCTTGTGGACAACTTGACTTCGCTTTATTTGACTAATATTGACAAGTCGGTATCAAAGATCAAGTCGACTGAAGTCCAGTCAATAGAAGTCCAATCAAGTGAAGTCAAGTGAACTCAGGCCAAGTGAACTGGAGTCAAGTCAAGTAAGATACTTTGGACACAAACATTTCAGCTGCTACCGACTGAAGTTTGACAAATTGTTTCGTACTCCCTAACTCAATCTTACAATTTGATCGCAAAGTCAAAAGCGCTGGTTGAAAATTTGGCACGCATGTCATTTTTTACACCAGTGTAACTCATAAATAACATATTGAAGCACCAAAAGGTGTTCGCTTCCCTTAGATACCCACGCTGCGTGACTCAGGCCCGCATGTCCGCGTCTGTCTCGGCCTTCTTGGCCGTGGACACGCATGCACAGTTGTAGACGGCTGAAGAACTGAACTGCAGCATACTTGACTTTATGATAAAATTGAGAGATGGCATCAACACGAGTGTGGAAGTACTTTTCAGTCATCCAACTTTAAGTCGTGCCAGATCTCAAAACGTCGAATCCGCTAGTTAAAAAAAAGGAAAAGCCTCAATCCAGTCTTGGAGTCACGCTGTAGCGGCTGAGGAAGATTCAAGTGGTTCGTGGTCAAGCTGTCACCATGCGATGTTCCGCACTGCACACAACTGTTGCGCTGACAACGGCGTGGGGAGCGACGTGCACTTGAGCAAGTGATAGTGCGTCCGGCTCTGCGTGCGCGCGTGCGCGCGCGGGTGCATCCTCGTTGAACCGGGAAAGAATTGAGCGAGCGAGCGAGCGAATATAAGTTGTGAAATCGGAAAGGGATTTATTCCGTCCGATTGCCTCTTCAAACACTTGCCAATCAAACCACTCTTGGAGCTCCGAAGCAGCTTTCTTGGGCAGGCGGAGCCCACGCAGGCGCGCGCGCACACAGACATCTGTATTCGCCGCAAACGAGCCGTTCGCCGATTATATTCGCAACTGGCTCAGGCACTCAAGCTTTAGTTGGGAGGAAACAAATCCCTTGATAGAAAAAATGGCGACTGTGATGAGACCAAACAAAAAAAGAGGGTTTTTTTTACTCCAAAGTTATTTTGCTAAGAGGAGCAAAAAGATGTCAGGGAAACGAAAGGACAGGACAGATTTGATCTTGGCAAAGAAGACTGAGGTGCTCGAGTCTATGGACCAAGGTTTGTGGCGCCAGCTCAGCTTGGAACCCCGGCTAACAGGCTATCCCAGAACAGGAAAGGCTTTGTTCCTCCCGTTCCAAGATAAGTTGCTAATGTTGCAACATGCAGTAAAAGACATTGGAGTTGCCAATAGTGATAGGGTCGTGCCTGGCTCGGCTCTGGTTAAGACTGGAAAAATGGTGAAGTGACAGTGAGTAGTTGGAGCAGGTACGTGCCTCTCAGTACGACCACCACTCAGTCCACGGACATGGGCATCGTCAACTGTCGCAAGGGACACTGCAGGGGCACGTACAGCAACCACAAGGCTACCTTCATGGATGAAAAGGATCATGTTTGTGCAAAGAAAAGGCGGTAAAGGTGTCGTCCAGAGCTTTAACTGATCCCCTCTCCTTGACGTACATGTCAGCCAAAGGCGTGAAGAACAGTGAAGAGGAAAACAGTGCACTGCCAAATGCCTCAGTACCGAGGTCGCACCGAGGTCGCACCGAGGTCGAACCGACGTCTAAGAGTACCACAATCTTTAGCAAAATTGGTACATGCACCCGGCCTGGTGTACGCAGGCTGTGCAGTCCACATTCACTATGCGCTCCTTTTTGGGGTGCTAAGGCAGTCGGGACATTCAAGTGAGCTTCACCATACTGAGATTCGACTCTAGCTATGTCGTACAGTGCTTGTATGATGAGCTATGTTGTACTGTGCTTGTATGATGAGCTAACGCCTGCACATGACATTTAAGGAAGCTAAGAAAAAGTCACATTTAGGTGAAAATTTTCATGCAAGATAATAAGTAAGTGATTTGGGGCAGAAATGGCACTTGAGGTGAAATCCGAAGTTTTAAGTAGGAACTTTCTTCCTGCGGCCTTCGCCATTACACACTTTCTGAGAAAAGTCATAAGATCACTCTGAGTCTTGAGTGCAAGATTTTGGACTTGTGATTCGAATAATCTTGATGAAACATGAACCGAATACGAGTCCTAAGAGTCAAGTTGGATTTGGATCAAAGCGTCCAACACCCTCTTAGCTGAAAAGCAGGCTTTCAAGGAAAATTATGAGTGTTGAGCGCAACAATTTGAACTTGCGAGTGCATTCTGTGATACAGTCAACCCTCGATTTTGGCCAGTTCAATTATTGCAAGAAATTCAATTTCTGCAACACGTGTGGTGTGGGTTCCTTTATGTACTAAAATCAATTCAATTAGTGCAAGTTTCAGACTCCATGCCATTCAGTCCTTGCAATTGTCAGTCGGTAACTACTGCTGCTCTGTGGTCGTCATTCCTGGCCAGGAATGCATGCAAAGCAAACAAAGCAAAGACTGTCAATCGCTTGTTAATCTCCGTGCAACAGTCCTGCTCTCGATCCCAGTGCTACAGTCCTGCTCTCCAACAAGACCGCCTTCTCCCAATGACATGGCTCCCCACCCAAAGAAGACAAAAGTCTCTGGTCGGCTACTTTTGACAGAAGAAGTTGAAATCAATGACTCCAAGAAACCAGGGTTCAAACAGAATGAAGCTGCTCAGCACTATGACGTGGATCCAGGAACAATCTCAACCATTTTAAAGAGCCAAGACAAGATTCTTGCAGTTCATGGCACAGCTCACTTCACCTCAAAGTCCAAGATGAAGAACTTGTCAAGAGGGAGGATGCCTGATGGTGAGGAGATTCTCTACCAATGGCTACTCATTAAGTGGGCCAATGCTAGTCACCAAAGGCAAGAAGATTGTGCAGAGATCTCCTGGAGGCACAGAATTTAAGTTTCCTGAGGGATGGCTTTAGAAGTGGAAAGTGCATGTTGATTTTAATTTAAAGAGCTGTATGGAGGAGAGAAAAAAGATGCTGATCCAGAAGGTGCAGACCACTGGCTGACGGCAGAGTTACCTCCGCTTCGAAACCTCTACAAACCTCATGACATCTATAACTGTGATGAATGCAGCCTTTACTAGCGTGGCCTTCCTGACCGTAGTCATGTCACAGGGGTAGCACAAGCAAGTGGAGGCAAGGTGGCAAAAGAAAGAGTCATAATTCTTGTCACCTGTGGCATGGATGGATCAGAAAAACTTTCTCTTTTGATGAAGGCCAAAAGACCACATGTATTCCCTCGTAACCTCTCCAGTCTCCATTTTGAATATGAAGCATCATCTAAGGCCTGGATGAAATCCTCAATTTTCACAAAATTTGTGAAGACCTGGGATCGAAAACTGTGGGCAGCAGACAAAAAAAGTGCTCCTCAATTTGGACACTGCTGCACCCCACATTGTCATCTCAGATGAGCTGATGCAGATTCGTTCAGCATTCTTGCCTGCCAACAGTACAAGTCTGATTCAGCCATGTGACATGGTAATTATAAAAAAATTCAAAGGCTTCTGTAGGTCCTCCCTCTGCAATCCAATTTTGCAGCTCAGGGACAACGATCACAACAACAAAGCAAGTCATCTCCTTAAGAAGATTCGTCTGATTGATGCAGTTGATTTTTGCGCCTGGAGAGATGTCAAGGTCCAGACTGTGAAAAACTGCTTCAAAAAGCATTCTTACTTCAGAGAGAAGGGTGCAGAGTTGATCCCTTGGCTGATGTCCTCCTTCCATACAACATGGGAGAAGATGAGTTCTTGTTACATGTGGAACAGGATGAGGACCTTGAGGCTGAGGGGAGTGAAGATGAAGAGGAAATGGAGAAGGAAGTGGAAGGAGAAGAAGAAGTCCTCAGTGCCATCCACATACACCCCAAGAAGTGTCCTGATGTTGTGCAAACAGTTCGCTGGTTCTGTCAGGAGAATGGATTGCAAGACTTGACTGTCACTACTCTCCTATGAACTGAAGACGCGTGTCTGCAGCAAAATCTTAACAATGTCAAGCAAAAAGAAGTTGCCGCGTTCCTCCATTCAGTCATTATTTGAGCAAAAACGGCTACCATAGCCCGTTATGAGTCCCTTTTGGTTATTGTTCAATTATTGCAACATTTCAATTATTGCATCCTCTTACTGACAACCGACGAGTTGCCACAATCGAGGGTTGACTGTAACTGAATTCGACTTCCCTGGCTGCTATTGGTGACCTAAAATGGAGAGTCGTCAGTCCTTGGCCATGTGGCTCTCCGTATGTGCAGCGATGTTACCTATGAAGACAGACAGACAGACAAAAAAGCATTTTTCTCCACTTCCCCCGTGTTCGTGAGATCCTGACGCGGTAGCTGAGACGCTTGCTCTCTTATCCCCTCCTTTTATCTTCGTCCTGTACTACTAAGGGCATGCAGTATTGCTGTTTGTTCTGTGAACTCTCCCAGCAGTCTAAACTTTGACCAAGCAAAGTCGATGCATGCGCGCGCAGTCACTGGTTAAAGGAAAGAGGACGAGGAGCAAGGAAAAACTTGCTCGCATAAAGAAGTAAAAGTTCCTCCTCACATTGACTTTGAGTGCAGGAATCTCCAGCTTGTGTTGTCTTTGCCGTTGTTGGCCCGAGGTTGTCTCCCGACGTCCTCCACGTGGTCGCCGCCAGCCAGGTTGACGACGTGCGACCTCAACAGCGTCATCTTCGTTGATGTCTCGAGTAGCACCTTCATTTTACTCTGAGCTCAAGCGAAAGCAAAGCGGCACGTTCAAGTACGAATGAAATTTCAAAGTACAGTAAATGGTTTGCGCTGAGGTCGTGTACGAGGAGATGCGTCTGTCTCTGTTTTGAGTTGCCGGCGCATATTCATTTGTATAAAGCGCTTGAACTTGATGTACTGTGTGTGTGTGTGTGTGTGTGTGTGTGTGTCTGTCTGTCTGTCTGTCCGCGGCTGGTCTCCGCCATCTCGGAGTGGGGGGCTTGGGACGGGGGCACTTTTCCCACCAAGCGAAGCGGGTGCGATGTGCTAGTCTCTAGACGACTGTGCTTGACTCCCTCTTCCATAGCCTTTCTGTGTAGACACCAACATACGAGGTGTCAATACAGGATGACACAGCTGTCTTTTCGGCTCTTTTGGCTTTCGGCAATGACCACCGTCCTTGCGCGGATTGACACCGCAGTTATTTCTCCCTCCGTTCCGAAATGAGGCTCCGATTTGACGTTTTGGGATGGATTATTGCGCCAGGCGTGAATAATTGAAGTCTGAATGGCTGCAAGTCACCTACTGGTTGACCTTTTTCTTGAACTCTTGCCAATGCCTTGGTCTGGAAATAAACAGCTCATTTGCGACTGCTGGAAGGAGCCACCTCCTGTCATCAAAATACTGAGTGAAGGAGCCTGAAACTTTATCAGGACATCCATCCGATAACAAACATGAAGCCAGGTCTCAGAGATGATGAGTGAAATGAAGTCGTACAACTTCAAGCAAAAGTTACACTATGCACGCCAACTACGCTAATGTTTCATGTTCAGCGAAGAGGCAATGACAATTCCAAGAAATGAACTGGAAAAATGATTCAAACACTGATGAAGGGCAGTTTCCTTTGATTTCTATGCAGTGACCATGTTTGACACTTATTTCGGAGGAAGATTTTAATTTTCTGCTAATTAACTGCTAATGACACTTCCATTGGTTTCAGTCGTGGAGCGGCTACTATGGACACTTTTTTTCTGACTGCCAATGTGGATTGTATTGGAGAGCAGATTTATTTAGTAGACTTTCGTCTTCACAATGCTTCATTTTTCCCTGCTTCCTACAGCTAAAGATTGATCTACCTTCACATTAGATCGCTCTTTAGTAACGTTAGGTTAGAGCAGTGCCAGCTCAGTGTTCTGCCTGAACTTCAAGGTCTGCTGTGTGTGCGACTAGAATTGTATGAATTTCTATTAGAGAGCGGTTGCTGTTCACACATATTACGACTTTGCTGCGGCTTCTACTGGGGATTGGGTTCAATTGGCGCGAGGACGGTATCTTATAAGACAGTTGTTTTTTGGTTTGACCATGGCATGAATTCGTCAGTCACTCCCTCGGCATCTTTGTTCGTTTGTCCAGTCGTTGTCGAAGGCTCATCCAGAGGTTGTGCAGCGATCACGAGCTGACGTCAGAGGCTTATTGACAAGCAAGGAGGAAGGTGTGAGAAAGACTTCAACGTGACCTCTTCACTTTCATAGCTGAGAGGCTTGGATGGTGTGAATGGACAATACTTAGTATCTAAAGACCAATGGGTCAGCCACATTGTACCTGTATGTGCCAGAAAGCTGGCCAGGACTGAGACGCAGATCTGAACTGCAACAGTTGCGGTGCTTCGGTTAAGCTTCTCGTCTGCTCTATCCACCTTTTGAACACCCGTCCACGCTTTCATGTCCAGCATTCACTGCTTTTCCACGATGAATGAGACATAAGCACAAGTTTGCACCTCATCACATGAAGGAGGTCAACCGGTCATGTTGACCTTATGATTGACGAATGAGAGCCCCTTTTCTTCGCCTTCTTCTTCTCCCGCACGTCCGAGAAGGGCGTTGATCACACCACGCTCGGTCAATAGAGAGAGACAGACAGACAGACAGTACTGATGACCCTGCCTCAACAGGACTATTTGATCCACCCGACTTCTTTAAACGCGATTTTCCTAGAAGATGAACGCTAAGTAAATCCAAATTCTCCTGAAGGATCCGGTCCACGCTCGACTCGCTCAGTCAAGTCCGCGAGTGGAGGAAAAAAGGCCGCAGGTTCTCCTTTCCAACTGCCTTTGGCGCCGAAGGCTCCGGTTGACAAAGAGAGCAGAGTACAGAACACAAACGTGCGTATAAAAGCAGGTGAGAGCTAAATTTCTGCCGGCAATCAGACGGCGGCTGCCGGCGGAAGCAGGAGAAATGGTCCAACGGTAAAAGAGGAAGAAGAAAAAAAAAAGAAAATCTTCGACAATATACAGAAGATACCTTTTATTGCACGAGTAAATATTGGCTTTGGCCAAGTTTTGCTTCATCTCTTTTTTGACTTCCTCTTCGTGGTCTTTCTTCCGCATTTTCCTCTTATTTCAGATGGCCAATCCTTTGCGCGTGTCGTTTCCTTCTCCTGCTCATTCCAGCAACCCCCAGTGAGCAATCGAGTCAGTTCCACACCGCCCGCAGAGACGCCGCCGCGGCCGCGGCGGCCGCTCAGTATGGAGGAATCTCAGGTGAGACAAATATTTGCTGCCCACGACAAAACAATGTTTGTTGGACTTTTTTTAAACCGCATTGTTTAAGGTAAAAAAAAACCTGCAACAACATCTACTGGATGGATGGATGGATGCCTGGAGGGAGGGAGGGCAGATACTTCAGATAATACCGGGTGTCCGTCAAGTTCGTCGACACATTTTTAAAAGGTTATTTCTCATGTGTCTCTGGCTTTGGCCAGAGTCCGTGCTTATAAGTAAGCCTTGTATAAATGGTCCAGCTTTCAACCGTGCCCTTGACGGGCAGAATCTCAACTGTCATCCCAGGGACATTATCAAAGACACTGCCAACTGTAGGCCTTGGCAGACAGTTTCTGCATTGACCATGGCTGAGCAGAACCATGGACGGTTTTGAGGCCACTCCAGCCGCCCCAGTTTTGTTCGGCCATGACCGAGGCCGGGCCGACCTAGGGCGACTCGTACCGTTCGTTGATTGGGCGTAGCCGAACTTGCCAGACACCCGGTGCGTGTAACATGTCAAATGTGCACAAATTGTCGAGCGTTTCTGAATGTGACATTGCAATTCTGATGAAACCACTTTAGGAACCTTTTTTTCTTTCAAAGAAACACTTTCTTCCGGAGTGATGAAAAAATTTTGAGACTTCTACAAGTTTACTGCAAATATGAGGATTGCGACTGGGTCAGCAGTGACAAACTGACTGCATTGCATAGAACTGGGTTGCTTGGTCACCCCTTCCGGGTCCAAATACTGTTTTAGTACAAAGTTCCACCACACAACTTTTACTTAGTTAAGTTATTCATCGTATGATCCCATTGTTGACAGAAGGGGGTGGCGTCTGACTATAAGCGTCTCCAAAAGGTTCATCCAACTCCTCCTTTGAGGCTCACAAGCTGGGTGCCTACAGGTAGTTTTTGTGCTAGCTCTTGTGGAGGTCCATGCTGTTCAGACTAGGCTTGCAGAGGTTGCTGCTACAAGCTAGTACAATTTTGATCATGTACTAAGGCGCTGTTCTCCTTAAGAGATGAAGCCCCGTTCAGTTAAGCCAGATCAAAAAGCAGGAGCCGTTGTCCATGGACACAAATACATGCAAGCAGAAGAACGTCGAATTCTTAAACCGCGCTGTATTAATAAATTTGCTTATTCTTTTCAACTATTTGACGTTGTCTTCTCCATTTGGCACTAGGTAACAAGGCTAACGCGCACTCAGAAAAATTCCTTTTTTTGGTTTTTGGTCTTGCCTGCTACACATAAGTTGCATGCAATATTTTATTCATCACTGGTGAATCGACAAAATTAAATTTAATTTGTTCGGATGCCCTTCGAAGTGTTTGGCAGATTCTCATTCCGGGGCTCAGTACTCTGCTTAGTCTGGCTAAGAAACATCCCATCATGTGGTAAAAAGGGGGGGGGGGAGGAAATATCCTCTCACAATCAGTTTTTCAGTTGCCTGAAATCATTCTAGGATGCTCAGACTTGGACTCACTTGGAGACTTCAACCTTTTTGAAGGCTGACGTGTTTCTTGTTGTTGCTTGGAAGTGACTTCCCTTTTTTGGAGAAGCTTTTGCTCAGGATGGCTCAGAGCTGGCCTGTCAAATCTCAAGCAGGGACAACCAAGTCTCGAGTCAGCGTCTCTGAGCTCGAGCCGCGAGCCGCAAGCTACGAGCCAGTTTTTTTTTTCAGAACGCAGAAGCAGTTATGAGAGCCATAGGAGGCAGAATTTCTGATGCTGAGTCAAGTGAGCTCGAATTTGAAGAAGTTCCAAAATACACTTTCAGTGTAAAGGTAGATAATGCTTTCGGATTGGACAGCGTTTACACATGTCACATATACGAACTGTACAGCTCGAGATGATGACTGTGAGGGTGTTTTGCAGCTCGTCTCGAGCTGGCTCGCAGCCTCGAGATGGGACACGACCATGATGCTCCGTCTCGTCCTGAGCCGCATATCTTGAGCTCGTGGCCGCCTCTGGTATGTCTCTCCCGCCAAACTGCTTCTGATTTTCCGGGAAACGCGCCTCTTTCGCATAAATACTAATGTTAAAACAACAAAGTCGGCACTGGTGAACCTCTTAAAAAGCGTACGAGGAGAAGCGAAACACATCGGGTTGGAATTGGCAAAGCTGTTATCGTCGGTGTCGTCATCGCAGTCGTCAGAGTAATCGTTGTAGTCGGAAACACTGGTCTCAGAAGCAGCTTTCCGCTCGTGCTCCAAAGGAGGATCACATATTCATACAAGACAGATCAGGCTATTCTTCACATCCTGTTCCACAGATTGGGCAAAGACTGTTGCTGTCGCTTGTAAACTTCCGTTAAATGAAAATCCTCCAATTTTTCTCCGCCTCCAGGTAAATCTGCAAAATCGCGTTTCTACTGTGCAGCACTTCAGAATCAGTCCTTTATGTATCCGTATGCTTTGTTGCACGCGCTGATGCCGTCTTTGATCCGGTTAAGTTTTGAGTGTTCCGGATTTATCAGTTAAACCCTGCTGGTGCCTATAACAAAGGGCTCCCGTTTATCGACGAGGCTTAGCACACGTGGATTCGTCAGAAGTATCACTAACCTCTTCTAAAAGTGTATCCAAACTCGCATACGAGGGCGAGTCAGTCGAGAGGAATCAGAGCTCTATGGTAACTTTATTCATGGGGCGATTTATTTATTTATTGCTTTTCCGTAATTTGTCGATCCAGTTTCCTCTGACGTCAGTGACCTCGCACAGCCTCAGCAGCCAAATTTGAAGAATGTCGAAGGGTACATCTTAGTAGGGATTCCTGGCAGTTGCTGTCCACCCCGTCCTCCAAAGGTCATTCCGGACTTGAGGAAGTTCTTGACAAAATCACCTTGAGGGTGACGGTTGTGATCGTTGTCCCGACCATCGTCATGGTCATGGTCGCTGTCCTATGTAGCGTGTCCGTCACTGTTGCTGCTGGGGGTGAAGAGGCTGCATCGGTCCCAAAACGTCGAATCCGTTGATTCGCTCGATATTGCCAGCATGAGAGTTTTGGTGAAATGTTACTTACTAATAGGGAATTTTAGCTGACATCGCGTTGCAACTGCCGAATTTATATAGAACTGCTGCATCCAGAAATATTTAAACAATGAGTCTTGGTTGACTGACCATAGCATTAAGTTGCAATTTAACTTCAGCGTAGGACGTAGTCGTACAACCACATCACTTGAATGGCAACAAAAGTAAACAATAAGTATAATTATATCAATGATAGAAGATGAAAAGGTCGGTTGGCTCAGAGTCGAGGCAATGGTGAGATAGCAGCCTCAACCCATTATCATAAGATTGCTCCCGGATCTATTTGCTCCACCCTCAAAGCAATAAACGCCCATATTCAGGAAGATGAAAGGTTTATCCCCGCATTGCCCCCTTCATCGAGCAGTTTTGTTTGACACCTGCGCCCCTCACCATGTCTTCCTCGATGCACCTGTCCACCGCGCCGGCCTTGTCAACGTCGGCCTTCCCCATGTCGACTGCGGATGAAGCTCCTTCCCCGCTCAATAAGCGAACACGCACAGGATTTCTCTGGTGGCTGGGTTGAAATGAGGGATTGTTTAGCTCAGGTAGCATTATTCACAACCACTTGGGGCACGTCTGTGTGCCCAGACGAGTCCTCCTCCATCGTTGGCCCCTTAGTGTGCCAAGGTGCGACAGTGATGTGGACAAATTGGTCCTGTGGACCATTTTTCGCCTTGCTTCAGCAGAACTACTATGTAGCTCCATGAACTGGAGCATCCATGCGCAAACGACCCCCCAAAAAAGGAGGAGGCAAAAAAAATGGCCGATGAATGTTTTACATTTAAAATGGCAGGTCTGGCTCGGCTCAGTTATCCCTTGAGATTTGACTGGAACTTGTTTCTTTAACACTCGTGGTCAACAGCGGTTGCACCGATCATGACTGAATAATTCTTGACCTACATGACTTCAGCGACGCCGAGGCATAGGACGGAACCAACGTATGTAGTCCTGACTCGTCAAGAAGGCTCAGAAATGCAGTCATAGCAGGTGTTCCGAGGACTTCTCCAAACTCGAATGAGGGTGGCGGATTTTTTTATATTTTCTTCCGCCGTGATCATAAGGAAGTCATATGCTGCTGAGGGAGGAATTTTGCACAACTATATGTCACAGCCTAGGGTAGAAAGAGAAACTAACCTTTTACAGGTAGGTTGGGGGTGTAACTGCTCAGCCTGTGTATGACAACCTCATCTGTACGTATTACATATGAGCAGACAGGAAGGTATCTGTCAGGGGGCGACACCCTTGGTCCTGTACACTCAGTCACTCACTCATTCGCTCACGCACGTACAAGTGTTCTGGCAAATAAGAGCGCTCTCATCTGGCACGTGAAGACAGATCGAGACTCCCATTAATAATATCTTACTTGTGTTTTGTTTTCATCCAAGTCTTCAAACATTCTTCTTCCTCAAAAGCTTAGAAGTAGCCAAGTTCAGCCTTGGTCCAGTGAAAGCAAACTGTGCCTTTAAAGATTGTTGTAGCATCTTCATTCATTGCTTCTTTAGCTTAATGAGTACAACACAGTCGACCCCGGATTTTGAAGAGTTTTGTTTAGTTCACGAAATCGAATCGCAACCTTTAGACGTCACAGATTGTGCGACACAATTCAAATCATAGATTAGTGCCACAGAACAAAGTACAAAACTAGCACAACATGACTTGCAGGGGTTCAATTTTGACCTTTGAAACCGCACTAAGCGCCCCCCCCCCTTCCCCCAAGTTAGAGCATCGTAGAAACGTGTTTTCAACCTGGTAGTACGTCTAAGATGAGCAAAAAAGTTGACAACATCGTCCAATTTCGGGCCGGCTTTCCAAAAATTGGACGATTTTTCTTCACCGTGAAGAGACGTCCCAAGAGAAATGCTTCCCAAATGGAACGCGACAAAATCGAACGTCGTCTGCAGTGGTAAAATCGCTCTGGTGGAGCACACAGAACTCAGAAAATCGGATTGCGAAAAGAAATCTCTCCTCCTTCCGCTCCTGGCCTTTGGTGGAGACAGCACAAAGGTCTTCTTGTCTACCTATGTCCACACATTTGTTATGCATTCTTACAAGGAACACAAGCATACCAAGCACACTGCGGTATGCTTAAGATGTGCAAGATACCAGCGGACCAATGCAGAGCAGTGGTGGCTGCAGTTTTAGCCAAGGGATGGGTGCAGCCAGGCTTAGAGAGGCCTTCGGGCCTGGCTAAATGGGTTCAAACAATGTCACCTGGGGAGAGATCGTGGTATGTACGTGCGAGACAAAGTTCACCTGGCATCAGCAGTAGGAAGAAGAAAGAAAGAAGTGATTGCTGTGTTGCCACAGTGCAGTGCAAAATGTCCGTCCATACTTCAGTGAGTCCCAAAAGTGGTGAGTAGATTGACGCTCATTGCACTGCAGAACGGACATGCGGATCTTTGAATATAAGGATCAGACGCTCATCGTACGAACCATTCGGTGAAGAATCCACGAAAACAAGTTTCTGTTCAGCATTGATGGAAACAAGGATGAGGCGTTTCCAAAGTGATCCTCAGATCTGTTCAACGGTGCACGTGCAAAGGTGGCGTCATTTCGAAACAGACAGCTTGATCAGCATCATGTGATTCTCGGACATGACTTTTTGGGACTCCCCGTTCTTATGGAAAGCCCTGGGCAGCATGATCTCCGGTACAAATGGACGGCTGCTTTGAGAAGCAATAATGTCGCACTCGTACGTTGTCCTGCAGCTCGTAAGTGCTCTTGCTACACACTCACACACTTTGTTTTGAAGCACGAGCTGTGCACACATTTGTACAGGGTGCGTAAAAAAGGGAAAAGAATATCGGGATGATTCTTTTTTCATGCAAAAGGAGTAGACTGTGACGGAGTCTCTATCGACGGTGGGAAACGACATTGCGAATCTCCCCGTTCCACCCTGTACGTACGTGTATTGTGTACGTATGTTTTGCGTGCATGCATATGGTGCACGAAAAGTTGTAAGCAGTGTACCCATGCAGTACAAACATGCCCACCTGTTTATTGCACTGGCTCTCGTCGGCCCGGTCAGCATCCCTTCCGTGGTACACACCCGAAATGATGTTGATCCAGATGCAGACATTTGTCTTTCTCCCGCTGTCCATTTTTCTTAAAAAATTAAAAAATATAGTTCTAATAAAAATCCATGGGTGAAAGAAGGTGCCGGTTCAAAGTGTGTATATTATTGCCTTTATAGCATAATAATCTTTGCAGTGCTTTGGCCATGAATGGCGTAAAAGAGAGATAGCCATTTTCATAAGAAAAATACTATACCGTAAAGCCATCACTAATAGCCGGCCTTTTAAAAGACTTCTCAGCATTTACTGCGGCTTTCTTTCGAGGGCAGTTAGTATTTTATTGTATACAGTGCATACATATTGTAGTGTCCATGAAACCCGGTAAGTTTCAATTCTTCAGTCAATTTTTGTGCACAATATTTCCTCATCTACATCACCCTCAACCAGGTAACATTGTTATTTCTGCCTGATACAACCCCAGCTTCATTGAAGATGTCAACGATGCTCTTTCAGTCCACTTACATGGGGGTCTCCTGGAGCGAGGGTTCCTCCAGCTGGATTTTTGCCATTGACGTGCAGCTATTTTTAGAGAGCGGCTATTGTTTCTAATTGCCAGAAGGATGTGCGGATAGCTACCGAGGGCGACTATTAAAGTGACTTACAGTATTACCTACATTATTTCAATAATCGGTTTCTATAGGTATGTTGCCCGCCGCCGGCGAATTGGAAGACGAGAGCGACGACGAGATTGCCAATCAGAGCCAGCTTGAACCAATGTGGATGGATCCGCTGTGCCATTGGGTAGACAACCTGCTGTCCTTTCCCCGTGCTCGAAAGCGCATCGAGCAGGTGAGGAACCGCAAGGCGGGGTACCTGTTCAGGACGCGCCGGGCGTCCTCTGGGGGAGAGTACCTGTTCAGGACCAAGAAGGACGACGAGGAGGCCAAGCGGGCGGCAGGGAAATACCTCTTCAGGACTAGGAAAGCAATATTGGACGAAGACCAAGACCAGGTCCACGACCAGAATCAGGATCAGGACCAGGAGGCGCTCGGGAAGCGCTCGGGTAGCTATCTGTTCAGGACGAGGAAGTCGGACGACGATGACGTCAAGCGCTCTGGCAGCTACCTGTTCAGGACGAGGAAGTCAGACGACAACCTCAAACGCTCTGGAAATTACTTGTTCAGGACAAGGAAGTCTGACTCTTACGACGGTGGAGACGACGATGATGACTACTCTTCCTCCCCCAAGCGCTCGGGCAGCTACCTGTTCAGGACGAAAAAGAATCAGGATGGGTACCTGTTCAGGACGCGAAAAAGGCAACGGCATGGAGGCTATCTTTTTAGGACGAGAAAGTCGCTTGGCGACGACGACAACGATCTCACAGACGATGAGTACGGGGGGTACAAGTACTTGTTCAAGATGTAGTTGACTCAACCCCCGCTATACCCAGATCTGTTTCATTCTCTCCCTTACTACATTGCGTGTCACTTCCACTCCATCGTCGTCATCTTGAAGCTCTCCATACACAGTTATTTGTCCGTGCTGTCGTTCAGCGTCCGCTTATTGTAAGTTTTCTTAATGAAGCTATTATACAAGGAACCCGCCCGCGCATCAGAGTGTTGGTTGGCACTAAATAAATCACGCTACTGAGAACACAATTCGAGTACAGCCCTGGCCGTAAGTTCTTTCGGTGGGGTACAATCGGCTACGTGCACGGCCGAGGCAGCTCCTTCAGGTGCTCAAAAGTCAGCAACCTGGAAGGGGAGCCGTGCTGGATGGACCGGAAGGGGCTGGAAATTGATGAAAAGTTCCTGAAAATTTCACGGAGGGGTCACGCCCAGACCCCCATTTGACATCACCACCCACGGGGGTAACATGACCCCAGGGGGCAAGCAGGCATTCCTAACCCCCACAGGGGGCGCCATGTTAGTGTTGGTGCTTCTGTGGACATAGATGCAGCGTGGGGGACACAGTTTTGTTCTTTTTGGGGCGTCACGGAGCTTTTGCAACTTCTCCCTGCGAACATTTTTTGGGCGTGGTTGGGGGGATTCTCATATTAAACAGGCTTGTTTCAAGCTATTTTGCGGGGTCTCGGTACTTAATCCTGGTGCGTAAGAATTAGCCCACTATTAGCAGGTCACTTGTCTCTTTGATCATCATATGACGTGATTTTGGTAGGAAAGCTCATTTTGGAGAGATCATGGTCTGTGACTTAAATTTGAGTTAAAAAAAGTATTCATTTAGGACAGAAAGCAAAAAGCTGAGTCAGGTCAACATTTTCTGTGCTGATGTAAGAGGTGTGACGGTGAGAGGTTGCAAGACAAAAAGTGAATAAGTTGCCCTGCATCAGACTTGAGTACTGGTCAACTTTCACGCTTATGTAATACCATAATACAGCAGTTGCACTGTCATTTTACAACGTATCTTAAGATTTTTTTTTAAGAAAATCACTTGAGCAATTTTGCACAAGTGTACTTAATGCTGATTCTGTGTGATTTTACTTTTCATGCCTGCACTGGCTATAATAGGAACCTGGGTACCCCACGTCAGCTTCAGCCCCTCTTTTTGACAGCACATGAAAATGATACATAGCGCCAAGTTTTCCCTTCCCCAGAGTTGACCATGAGGTCTCTACTGGCAGCTCAAGCTGGTCTTGCTTCAGCAGTACACATTTTAACCATGCTGGAAGCTGTTGAAGGAGCTCACGTCGGTAGAAAAGTAGTCCTTGTCCACTTGGTACTGAAAGACGTTGAAACAAATGAAGTTGTAAATGTCCACCTACAGTTCATGTTGCTCTTTCATGAATTTGAATGCGTGCAAAGGTTGCAAAAGGAGGAGTAACACAACAGGTCCAATACCTCACGTTGCGCGAAACGTGGTTAAGCTGGAAATCGGCCGCGAAAATCAGCCGCGTGAAGAGTGAAAAAGCTGGAAATCAGCCGCAAAAGCTAGAATTTGGCTACGCAGAAGCTAGAAATCGGTCGGGGACAGACAAACAGATGGACACGAGCACATAATACAAAACCCATGCATTAAAGCCCTAGCGCTTTGTATATTTCAAGCTAACCTTCTGGCGAGTTCAGCATGAGGTCGTTCTACTTCCTCATCATTTCATTTATGAGACAAAACATGCAGTGTGTTGCAAGCAGGTTCCCTAAAAGTGGGAACGGAGTTTTATGCCAAATTGTGCTCACCGTGTACGTGATATCGGTCGAATATAACCAAAAACCACGCTAGAAATGCATTTCGTACCATTTTATTATACTCGAAGTGCAGCAACCCCAAGGGAACGCAAAGCCAAAATGCATCATTTTTCACTATTTTTGGTGCACTTTTAATGAAATAGGCTTAACTTTCTGGGGAACTTCCACCCGTCCCCCATCCCTGGGGAGGGGGACCTTTCCGGAGTCGCCCACCGGACGCGCTACAAGCGCAAAACCGCCACCGTCGTTACATTGCGTCGTGTGCTGATGCAAGCGCCTTCTAGGCGTCTACGTACTCCAGCGTCAAGATGGGCGCCCACGGAGTTAAAGTTCTCTAGTCAATGTAACGTCGCATTGACTCGACGACCGATATCATGTGGAAAATTCAACCCAAGCCGTTTCAGTTCAAGGAGATGTTCAGAAAACGGCAGTGATAAGTCACTTCAGCCCATTGGAGTACTAGAGGATGCTTTGTGGCCTGAACAATGTGGTGCAGGCATCTCATAAACTAATGGACATAGCTTCCCTCAGCTTGGATTTTTCATTTGCTTATTTGGATGGCAGCTTTGTCCAAAGTGTTAACAAGGCACGACGTCTCCAGCACCTGCGTGAGCTGCTTTCACAAGTGTCCAAACGCGAACTCATCCTCAACCTCAGCAAGTGCAGATTCGGGTGCTCCACCATGGGCTTTCTTCGTCACGTCACCAAACACAGGAACTCAACAACAACAGAAGAGGTCCTGGGGATGTATGAGTCGGTGCACCTCACTTCCGTCAAGGCACTCCAGGAGTTCATTGGTATGGTGACCTTTTATCATTGGTTCATCTTGCAAGCAGCAGCATAGCTGCACCTGCTTTACCAAGCTCTGGTACCTTGGCCTGAACCCTGAAATTGGAACAGATCTTCGAGGAAATCAAACAAGCGATAGCCAAGATCACCATGCTTACATAATTGATGCCATAGTACCAGTATCCCTATTCACCGATACTTCTGAAGCGGCAGTGGGAGCAGTGTTGCAGCAACATTTCAAGGGCCAATGGAGACTATTGGAATTCTTCAGCAGGCAACTATAAAACCAGAAACAAAATATACTGTGTCAATATAATGTGACCTGTGATATCAATGTAAGGTAAGAAGAACCGAGTGCACACCTCAGTTTCTGTCTTGGTGAGCAGCAGAACAAGCTCTGGTAATGTAACTGTGGAAACTTACGGCACTTTGTCATGGACTACCTGTACCACAGTCCTGGCCGTTCTAAGATCAGTGGATTCTCTTCAGAGCACTGGTATAACGAGTCTACGACTCATTTTTTGACTAGTTTAAGTGTCACGTAGACAAGGACGGAATGACTCACTAATGTCGATGGTTTAAACTTTGTTGAACGTGTTAACAGTGTTAGTCACATTCTGCAGTACGCTGCACTGGGACAGTGAGCGTCCCGGAACAAATTAGCAGAAATTAGGGCTTGAAAGTCATGTTTTTTCGACATGGAACCCTCTTGAAATATTTATTCATGCAAACATGAATGTTTTTGTTACAGGAATCTTGTAAAAAAGACTAAAATGTAAAAACAGAAAAAATGTAACGCTCTATTGTTGTTACACAAACTCGCCTTGCAGTGTAGCAAAAGTTTGTGACCTCTGTAGTTTACGTTACTTTCTTCACTTTCGGCAATGCTGCACTTTTAAGGCAGCTCTGGCAGTTCTGTCTTTGTAGCGTTTGTATTCTTAGCTGTGGTAGCCTCTGACATGACAAAAAGTAACTTTCCGGATAGTGCACCTATACAGATCCTCTTTGCACCGTAGGAACGCTAACACGCCTGACTATTTGAGACAATACCTTAACTCATGGAATCGAGGTACTATCTCTGCCCAACTCTACCGTGGATGACAAGCACTTTAGCCCCAGTGGAGACTAAGACAAGCCTCTACAAGCCACACGTCGAGTAAGAGGACAAATAGCACGTTTTTAGTGAAAATTCTGGATTTGGCTTAACGACCTGTATGGCAGAGGCTTTCAGGCATAATTTTCTTTTTGATTCACACAGTAAATTTATAAGCGTTTCAATGGGCCAGTCAGCTTGGTTCACCCAGTACGTCCAGTGCGCATCGCCCAGTTCAGCGTTCAGTTCAGTGTGCAGCGTCAAGGAAGCTGCAGACAGTTCAGTTCAGTGTGCATCGCCCAGTTCAGCGTTCAGTTCAGTGTGCAGCGTCAGGGAAGCTGCAGACAGTTCAGTTCAGTGTGCACTGTGCACTTCAGCGTTCAGTTCAGTGTGCATCGCCCAGATCAGCGTCAAGGATGCTGCAGACAGTTCAGTTCAGCGTGCACATTGGACTTCAGAGTTCAGTTCAGTGTATTGGCATCTTGCTGATAGATTGCGTGATTTCTACAAGACTGCAACCCGTTCTGTCACTTCCAATATATGGTGTTTGGAGAGCCTCCACTTCATGATCAGTGTTACAGCCTCTCTCCCAGGACTGGAACACGTGAAAATGAAACACTCTTGGCACTTTGAAGCGTGGCTGCGCACGCCTTCTCCGACGCCGACGCGACCACCCTTACCGTCATCCATGCCCCTGCCTAGAGCCCGAGTAGCAGCAGCCACGCAGCAGACGCAGCAAAGAAAACTTTGCTTTTCATTTTGTTTCAGTGCTAGAGTGAGAGATATTTCCTCGTGGCAGATACTTTGCGTCGACCCTCGAAACCCTTTTTCGCCATTTTTGTCTTCGAGGTCAGGCCAAGGTCACCTTCCTTTGCTCCTTCGTCAACCGTCAGGCCTGGACCGGGTAGTCCCGGCAGTCCGAGAGGCCAGAGCGAAAGCAGTTGTTGGCCCGCTGCCACCACGTCCCTCCGTCTCTCTTTCCTAGAAGCCAGGCTCGCCCTAGAAGCCAGGCTTAAGCTGATGCCGAGCGCGTGATATAGCTCGCCTTCTTCCTGCTCCTCGTCATTCTAGTCCAACATCTCTAGTACAGTGGCCTCGCCGCTCTCGTGTTAAACGGTGAGTGTGTGATCCATAAGCGGTTCGTTGTTGCATTTTTTCTTCCGCTGTTTTGTTTTCAGAGTCGCCATGGGTCTCGATGGCGTCGTTCCCGCTGGTGTCGTGACTGGCAAGAACCTCATCAAGCTGATCGAGTATTGCCGAGACAACGGCCACGCTTTGCCAGCTTTTAACTGCACTTCCACCTCCACCATTAATGCAATCCTCGAGGTGAGTAGCAAGTTACAATCAGTGATAGGATCAACTTCGGTCGGTAAGTATGTGTTGCTACATGAATCCAATGTAGCTCCTAGTTCGATCCCGTTCGAGTGCACGTCGTAGAAGCTCACACATACCTGGACTCTGCTCTAGGCTGCCCGAGAGATCAAGTCCCCCGTGATAATTCAATTTTCGAACGGCGGGGCCGCGTTCCTGGCTGGCAAGGGGATCTCCAATAAGGACCAGCAGGCGTCAATCTTGGGGGCCATCGCGGGTGCCCAGCATGTTAGACTCATGGCCAAGCACTACGGCATCCCAGTCGTCCTTCACTCCGACCACTGTGCCAAGAAGTTACTCCCTTGGTGAGGATTTTACACACTGCAAATGTTGCACACGGTGCTGTCTTGACCAGTATTATGAGCCTTGCAGGTTTGATGGCATGCTGAAGGCGGACGAGGAGTACTTCGCGGCCAACGGCGAACCGCTGTTCTCGTCACACATGTTGGATCTGTCCGAGGAGAAGGATAGAGAAAACATCGACACTTGCGTCAAGTGAGTCATGTGCAAAGTTTATTTATATCAGACTATGATGCACAATTATACGGTATGTGCTGTATGGTTTTTTAGGTACTTCACCCGCATGGCCAAGATTGACCTTTGGCTGGAGATGGAGATTGGCATCACCGGCGGCGAGGAGGACGGCGTGGACAATACAGGTGTCAAGCCGGAAGAGCTTTACACGAAGCCAGAACAAGTGAGAAGCTGTGCGCGTCGATTCCATCCTTGGGTCACTCCACTAATTCTTGTCTCAGGTTTGGGCCGTGTATAAAGCGCTGAGTCCCATCAGCCCCATGTTCTCCATCGCTGCTGCCTTTGGGAATGTGCACGGCGTCTACAAGCCTGGCAACGTCGTCCTCAGTCCGGATTTGCTGGGAGGACACCAGAAATACATCAAGGACCAGACAGCTAGCAAAGTGGTACCCTTGTACACACTGTGCATGTAGTTAGTACCGTGTACAACCATTGCTTTCATTCCAGGAGAAGCCCGCATTTTTGGTCATGCATGGCGGTTCTGGCTCGACCCAGGAGGAGATCGCCCTGGCAGTCTCCCGCGGAGTAATCAAAATGAACATAGACACCGACACCCAATGGGCCTACTGGGACGGATTGAAGAACTTCTACGAGAAGAACAAGGGATATTTGCAGGGCCAGGTAGGGCGAGTCTGATAGTCAACGAAGACAGAGTTCACCAAGAAGCACTGCTCACATGTTCATTTCTCTATTGTTGACAGGTTGGCAATCCTGAAGGCGAGGACAAGCCCAACAAGAAGTACTATGACCCCCGCGTCTGGGTCCGTGCGGCAGAGGCTGGCATGATCAAGAGGGCTCACGAATCCTTCAGGTGCCTCAACGCTGTCAACGTCCTGGGCGACGACTGGGGCGGCAAGTAGCAAGGGGGCAGTTACACCAACCACTAATTTCGGTATATGAAGAACTTGAAAGCAGTCGATTATAGTTGATGCGTACCAGCAACATAGGTCGTCAGAAATCTTTTTGCCGCTTACTCACACATACGTACATGTATACGGTACATAGTTGTTGTCGCCATCTCAAAGCAATCCGACGGAAGTGAATAAAAAATACGAACTGTCCAAAACTTAAACATTTATTTTTTGTACAATCGTAGGTTGCGTCATTCAAGTCCTGCTTGATCAGGACGTCCGCGCACACGTTCATGTTCTTCCTCCACGACTGTAACATGGAAAACAACTTGGTGAATACATGCTCTTAGAACAGCTGATTTGGGTGTGCAAAGACTAGTCACTTTTTTTTGGCGTTAGATGTTTCACAGTGGAAAGCATGAGGGCAACAACAATTCACGTTACGTGAAAAACACATTGATTGATTATTTTTCTGCGGAATTTCTTCTTCTTAGACATGAACTCACGCAACGTCGTAGTGTAGTGTATGCGTCAGAGCTCGCAATCATCGCCATTCATCACAATCATGACTTCTTGTTGGCTTTTTTCCTTCGTTGAAAAGAAAACAAATGTTAAATCGTATTTATCGTTGTTTATTAGGCACATAAACACGTGTACGCTTCGTTTTCGCCTCAGGGGCTTCAATGACTTCTTGAGCAGCAATGATTTCTTCTTGTTCCGTTATATCCTCTAATCGCTCCTTGCGACTTGCGAGGTTCTGTTGCATGGTTTTGATGCATAACTTGGATAAATTGTCATAACTATATAATAGCTGGTCCGAAAATTTCACTTTTGCCACTTCGTGAGGGGGAGTCGACCTTCGGCCCAAAAGCTGAGCTTTTACTGAAAACATTATTCAAGGGCAGTTTACTATGGGCCTTTTTAACTGAAAGACGCGGAAGGAACTAATTTGGCAGAGTTTACTGCATAGAACTTTACTGTATTGTAAAAATATGAGTGGTCCTACAGCAAAAGTGCATATCTGTTTAGTTTTAGAAAAGAGTTTTACCATGTCATGGATGGGGCAACGACGTCTTCAGCTCAATCTAGTCAAAAGTTATGGCAAAAAAGAAAAGTATGCACTGCAGACAGTAAATGTCGTATATTTAAATGATTTTAGTTAAAGTCTTAATGTTTTGACCAAAAGCCAAAAGCCCAGGCCACCAAGAAATCGTCTTCCAAAAAAGCAAATTTTCGAACTAGCCTACTATATAATCTCAGTCCTTGTTGGCTTTCCGCCTGCGTGTCTTCTTCACAATGGAGGACCACAGCTTGTGCCAGCGGAAGCCGTCGGGTTCTTTTGACTGTCCCTCATTCTAAAAGGAAGTTAAAAGTTATGCTACTGGCAACAACTCTTCGTAGTGAACTCTTGATGAAGTGAAGCTCCATCAAACCTAACACTAGCAGTAATATTTAATGCCCAGATAACTCAACAAAGTCAATTTAGCAGACAATTAGCCAGAACTTGGTGTATAACCATGCCAGATGCAAGAGCTTAGATTTCTTTTTAAGTCATCCTTAAAAGATACATAATCGTGTCTGAACACAGCATCTTGGCTTCTGAGGCTTTAAATTTTTGCTTTTACTAATGTAAAATTCTTGTTGTCATGAGCTTTGCTGCCTGTTGTCCCTGATGCTTACTATATTGAAAGTTGACATCATAATAAAAGAACAAAATCACATTTTGGCAATATATTACAGTTACGCTGCAACAAAATGCAACAGATAGGCAACATTTTTCAGATAGATCAGTAAACTTTTAGATACTGATCTTCCTATTAATGCTCACTGATCAATTGAGGCTTGACTTTTATTGTAATCTAATATATAAATCACAGGGGCCGTATGTATGTCTGTCCACAGCTGATTTTCTGCTTTTGTGCGGCTGATTTCCATCTTTGCCAGGGCTGGTTTGCGCAGCTGATTGCCAATTTCGGGCTTTTGTGCAGCTGGACCGCATAATGAGTGTGGAGCGTGTGGTGAGCATGTGAGGGCTGTATGCATGTCTGCCAGACATGCACACGTTGTGCTTTATTTTTTAGGCCAGGCAGCACAACTTTTTGCAATGTTAAGAAACAGACAAAACGGTGTTCTACAAACCAAAGATTTTGAAAAGTAAAATTCCCCGAAGACAGCACTGTACGGCCCAGTAGACATCAGCTGGTCTTTTAGCATTAATCTTTCCAATGCAGTTTCCCCCAAATTTTTTTGGACAAAATAACGCCATGCATATGTACATGTGTATGTACAAGCAGCTGTACGTACGTAAATGATGTCTTCTGGCTACAGTTTTGACGGAGCAATGTGTTTGAAAATTAGTGCTCCATGTCAGAAAAATACGTACATACTAGAATGTACAGTGTCGTTACAACCCTCAGGTAAAACAGCCCAAATTTACAAGGCCTGTAAAGGCCTACTTTACCTTCCAATGCACAACATATTATTCCTACCCAACAAAGTGGGCGGCGCAGTCCCTACTAAAAAATAAAACATCTTCCTTGTATGTGGCATTCTGCGCAACTGCTGCACTGAAGAAGAGGGGGGAGGTGACAGAAGTATGGTTGGAGAGGAGGGTAAAAAGAGTTGACACGCTCTGACCAGGAAATATCTTATACTTCACTGCAAATATTACTTCCAATGCTCTCCACAAACAGTGCATATTGGCGATCCTGTAGAGAGGAAAGTTGTGAGAGAGGTGAGGTGCGTTCAGATCAGTCAGTTGCAGACTGCACTTGCAGATTGCATGGGTGACACAATGGGGTCAGCAAGAAACGCAGAGTCAGTGTGAAGCACAGAGACAGCTTGAAATGCATGGAAGAGGACTAAGACAGACAGAAATAGCGATGTGAGGAATTCTCCCGAGCAAAGCCACGTACAGCTTCAACAAGTAGTCTACAAAATTGAATAATGACAGAAAAACCTTCCTTTCAAACTACATTTGAACATTTTTCAAATAATCACAAGACCAAAAGACCCCTTTTGTTTCACTCAAAAGAAAATCTTTGGTTTTGCAATTAAGATTGCAGGAAGCACAGAGTATGACTGTCTCAGTAGAGCGGGGTGGCAGGACCAGAAGGGCTTGGTGTACTTTGTTGTGTTCCAATCAGACTCACGGTCCCTTCATCCCCTTCCTATAACAAAAAAGCTCTACAAGATTACTCACATTAACAAAAATTAACTATGAGGTAACTAATCAAACATTTTTTTGAAAATTGCTCATTGTCTTATTATTTTAAGTCAAGCCTCATGATAAATGGGAGCTTTAGTACAATAGAGAAAACTCTACCTGTACATTGTGCGCCACAAATGCCAGAACTGAAGTACACCGTCAAGAAATGCTTATTTGTAGTCAAAAAGAACAGATGAATCTAGTCCACTTTAAGCTCTGCCATTAAAAACAGCCACAAGTGAAACACAGCACTCGTATGCAAGAAGTGCCTTGAGATGTGCGTTTGTACTTAGGGTGCCCTTGGTCACCTGTTCAGCATCAATGACAATGGCAATGTGAGGAGGACTATGCACTGCAGAGTGAAGCTTCTATTTTGGCAAGATCACAATCATAATAGTCAAGAAAGTGATGAGGGCTGGTTCAGGAGTTGACAGAGGGCGAGCAAGAAGGTTTGGAATGAAGCACGAAGTTGATCAATCTGCTCAAAAAACAAGCCTCGAAGTTCCCTTGTGTTCGCTTTTCACTGATTTGGACCCACATAAGAACTCTTGTCGAGCAGGATCACTGTGAGGAAACCAGATGAGGGAACTGAGCTGGGGCTTGTGCATAACCCACTTGATTCTGGTGTCTGGTTTGTCATCAGGAGGTCAATTCAAGACCAGAGAGGGAGCAAATCTCTGGACAAGCTGAGAAGCAATTGAAGAGTCATGGCATGGCTTTGGGATGCAACGTTTTGCTGCAACTGTGACAAGACAGATGCACATTCACCTGTTCTGCTTGGTGGCAGCAGACCGATGTTATTTTGAGTGTGTGACAAGTCATTGAGCTGTAGCTGACGATGAGTGCCGGGCAACAGAAGGGCTGTATGATACTACAAGTTCAAGTCCATTCAGTAATAAGGCCAGGAGCTGATCGTTCATCACAGTGACCTTCGTTCCACCTCACATCGTGCGTATAACACACATAAATGATAAAACAGAACCCATTCTCACCTGCCTCCTCCTGATCTCTCTGACTAGTGTGTGGAATATGTCATCGACGTGCCTCCGGTGTGCTGCCGATGTCTCCAAGAACTTGCACCCGAACTTTGCTGCCAGGTCACTGCCTTCCTCACTGGTCACGGCACGCTGGCCACTGGCCTCGAGGTCAACCTTGTTGCCCACTAGGATCACAGGCACGTTATCTGCTGCTCGAACCTGCAAACCCAAAAGGTGACACTTTGTGCATCATTGCAAATGTGCATGTACACTGATATTGCATAATGAGTAAATGCGCTAATTTGTATTATACACATAATATAACAATAATAGGTCCAAAAAGACAAAGAGGAAGAAATGCTCAAAGCTAAAAATAGGCAGGGTGAATCGATACTCTACTCTTGGGATCAGTGACGAAGCCAGAGTTTGACCTTTACGTGTGTACGTACAACGAACTGAAGGATATGAAGACGAAAGCAACATGATTTATTCATCGTCGACAGTGACGACGCAAAGAAATCAATATCTTCCAAAAACCCTTCTCCATCTTCTCGCCCCACTACGCAGTTCCCACAACCATCATCAAGGTATCTTCACGGGAGAACTCGTCATACCGGTGGACGAGTTAGGGTAACTTACATTTTTAACTTCCACATACCTTAAGGATAAGATTCCTGTACACTTCTGCCTCTAGGAAAGAATGCCTGTCAGTGATGGAATAGCAGACGATAAAGCCCTCCCCGCCGCGCATGTACTGCTCGCGCATGGCCGTGAACTCGACCTGTCCCGCGGTGTCGAGGATGTCCAGAAGGCATGATTCGCCGTCAATGACGGTGCGCTGCTGGTAGGCGTCCTCGATGGTGGGATCGTGGTAGTCCATGAAGTTGTGCTGCACGTACTGCAGCGTGAGAGCGCTCTTGCCCACACCGCCGTCGCCCAGCATGACCAGTCGGTAGCGACGAAGACCAGTCTGGCCAGCAGACATGGTCCCCGTCTTCTCAACTCACTACACAAGGAAAAACAAAGTCATCATGTTATCTCTTTCCACAGGCCACAGTCTTACGTGTCTAAATATAGCACACGTGTATCTATGTCGGAGCCGAGATGCTCACCATAACACAGTATGTATGAAGCTTCAAATGTACAGCAGACAGAATGGACATGTCACATGATGTACATGTTACAGCTTACACTCGCGAATAAGTTATTTCGCGAATTGACAGAGTAGAGCATGATGAAAACGTGTAACTGAACTGTAGGCCAGTAATTACACCGGGGGGGACCACATCAAATGGCACACTGTAGTGGCATTGTCGGTACACATTGCACGGTTGTGAGGAGGCTCTGGATGATGTCATCGTTCATGGTTGAAACAGTGCACGGTCAATTGTTATAACTGTTTGCTGCTTTTGGCGTCAACGTGATCAGGTATCTGTACCTATGCCTGGTCTGAGTGTACAATTCGATGTGCCCCTCCCCAGAACATTGGGGTTCGAGCCTCAGTTTGACTCGCTGAAGAAAGTTCTGAATGCCAGTCATGCATCGACAAACCTGAGCGAGATGATGCTTTGCTGAGTCAATTCGTTAACTGACTAGCTTCTCTCTCGACACCTCACCTCACCTCACCACTGCACCACCTCACCTCACAGGTCTGATCTCTTTGAAGTGCCTCGTGTCACATGTGTCCACATTTGCGTCGGGCCCCCGATCGACATCGATCTCATTCACATCTCACTCCCTTTAACTGGTGTGGACACATTTTCGTGATGTCTTGTGGTGTCTGCTGGCAGAAGAAGAGGGATTGAGTGAGTTGCGGCTACATACCGCACTTGCAGTCAATGCTGTTATCGGGCCTGCCTCCCCAAGTGCCACCTCCAGAATGTGGGTAGGGTTCCCAGGGGCGAACGAGTCAGTGCCAACATTACCGAGTGGCACCATACCAGCAGTCGGAAAGGAGGAATGAGAGAGGGGAAATCTGAGATATCGGGTCAGAATCTGAAGAAGGGTCAAAAATTGCCCCCTTCGTCTGCTTCTTTTCCTGGCAAACATCACTTTCCATTCTGAATGCACCTGGTTAGCGTTATCAGGTCAAACATAAGTCAGTGTCCTTGATTTCAGCTTTATGATCACAGCCAGGGAATTGCCAGTAACTTATCAAAGGATAGAATCACGAGTGCACTCAGAACTTATAGAGCTCAGGTCTTATCTTCAAACTACGCACTGTCTCGTGCCCAATTCGAGCTATAATAACGTTGTTTTTAATCATTTGTTTCACTGCAAGTCGTCGTCGTGTGCCAGAAGTCCATTAACTGCCTGATCTGTGCCTGTCCTAAAAGGGACAACAGTAGTGCCTCTTTGACGACAACACGAGGCAACATGAAAGTTAAAACACCTTATTTTGGTCATTTTTGGCATTAGTCAACGTAGCAACCCTGGCAAGAGTACGACTTCGTCTGCCTTGTGGGCTTTTTCTCAGGGCGCGCGCACGGTCTGCGTAACTGGTAGCGCCCGCGCGTGCCCACCAGCGCTTCAAACGTAGTGGCGGGAAAAATCTTGAACAAAATTTACAGTAATCTTGGTGAACAACTATCTTTTTTTTTGCATAAGTGATAAGTGTAACAATGCAAGTTATACTTGTTACTAAACACATTATTTGTCACAGTACTACGAAAAAGCACTGAAGTCATCAACTGCTTGCCACCAATACAGGTCTATTTCGGTGAAAACAACTGTGAGGGAGAAAACACTTGCACTCGACACTAACTGATAGGCTGAGTGTGGCAAATGCGCAGTCAGCTCTTGCTCTATGAAATTATGCGTATGTAGAGCAAGTGTTAAAGTTGTTAAATTTACACTTGTTGTGGCGGAAACTGAACTTTGCTCTCTTCACAGTCTAGTTTGTACTACAAGACAGTGAGCAGTAGCACTTGGTACAATTTGAATCATGATTCGAATGCTATTCGAATCCTGGTTCGCTAAGTTCATTCAAGATTCACGGTTATCGTTTTGAGAATTCAGTCTCGGATTCGAATCTTATGATGATCATGTAAACACTTAATACAATTTCTCACTGGGACTCGTGGGACGGCAGGCAGACAGCAGCGACTATGGACTGAGATGACAGAGAAATATCTCTCAAGGTGCCCAGGTTCAATTCTGATGTACGGTAAACTCCCGTTGATGCGTCAAACCGTTTATTGCGTCAAAAAACAAGTCCCGAATCATTTTGCCTCTAAGCTAAGTTACTTACTTACCTTCATTTTTTATTAAGAAATGGGGGTCTTAAGGGGTCAAAATCGCCTGGTTCCAACAGTGACGCAAAGACAGAAATTCACTGGATTCTCCTCATTTCATCAATGTCCATTTACAATGATTGAATTCAAACTTGATTTGAATGGGATTCGAATCAGGTTCATATCAGAAAATGCTCAAGATTTACTTGGGATTCGGATTCATGGCATCCATGATTCGCTTTTCAGTGATTCGACCGAGCCCTAGTAAGCAGAGTCACATTGACTGTGTAACGTGCAAAAAGGGCCTCTGCAGACTTTGACTTCGCTCGATGCATGACGAGTGCGGTTGTTATCAGCAGGTCAAAGTCAACAATGCTATCGAATTGTCTTAACATATATTATTTTAGTTACAGCCTCTCTATTACGCAAAGAATAGATATATCAACATAGCTTGTACGGCAGAGCTTGCAAAGCATTACTACGCACTTTTTTGAGCATCTGTGATGGACAGAAAAAGAAAGCTCCATGATTGCTTGCACTTGCAGCCTTCACTTTGCGCAAAGGCCCTCCTTGAAAGGCTTTCTTCTAGTGAAGAGCTTGGGCTGAGCAAGGCTGCGAGGCCGTCTATGCGGGTACAGCAAGGCAGCGCTGCTTGCTGCTTTCCCTTTCTCTCTATCGAAAATAAAGAAAAGGAAAAGGACCAGTGTGTCAAAAAAAGGACTGTACAAGACCAGAAAGAGAAATAATTTGCATGTTCAGATACTTGCAAATCTAGACGGCGGACATCTGGGATTGTAGGTGAGGTTCGGGAGGAAGTGGTGCGTGGCAAGGTGCAGATCTACATGCGGGAAGTGTTTTACCATCAATCATCAAAGCTCTCTGTACCTATTTTCTTGACTTCGTTTCGTTTCTTGAAAGTAGTCAGAAAGTCTTACTTACAGCAGACGATACAACAGTCATGCATGCGCGCGTCCTTTCCTCGAAATGGCCCCTTGGAGGAGCCTCCCCTGTTACCCCCCTCATGGCTTTGCCTCCCCCCCCCTCCAGCCTCAGAAAATCGTCCCGGGACCCTTGGCAAGATTGCTTTCTCAGTTCACTGCTGCTGCAGCAGCCTTCTCATTCTGATAAGAAGAAGAAGTCTTAGCCAAAGTGAACAAGTTTTATTTGCCTTTGTCCGCCACTTGGCAGAATCAGGAGGGAGAGGAAGGGTAGAGGCGGGTAAGGAGGCCGTTGCCACGAGTGAGGAGAAGGATTCTCTCAGGAGTCCAACGTCTCTGGCAGCATTTGGAAGAAGAAGACACTACTTGCTGGAGTCTTCCCTGGATTGCTCCGACAACGTGCTGTAGTTTGTCGGGAGACCAGTGTAAGAAGTTGACAAGGACTGTCCTGCAGGAGAATCCTTCTTCCAACGTAGAAACGGCTCAGTACAATGTATACATACACAATAGAACTCGCTTCTGGTGGAGCAAGCCTGATACTTTAAGCGGATTCTACTGTATAAATGACTGTTTTGAATCAGGACCAGGAGAAACTGAGATCTAGTCTGTTCTTTAAAGATGTTTCAAGGAAGATCTATTTTCCTTTAATTTTTCAGCCCGAACAAGGTGGTCTGGGTGGCGCTCGCCTTTCCTCTCCCTCCACCATGGTCGTCCTGCTGCGCACCTGCTGTCTCTGCCTTACCCCCAGGACTGGGTCTGTAGCCTTGGGTGTTCTGGGCATTATTCTCTTTGTCTTCCTCATGGTCCCGCACGTCCTCATCCTGCACAACCACCAGTTCTACATCACCGAGTTCGTCAAATACCACAGAAGTCAAGGACGTAAGTCGGGAGGAGCAATTGACCAACTTTAAGACAGTCGTGTTACCGCTTGGTTGGGATGACATTTCACTGATAGTTGTCGACGAAGAAAGTTCTAGTACTTGCCAAGACCTGAGATAACCTTTCGAAACCCGTCTGACTCCAAATGTTGAGTCTCCAGCTGGGCCCCGAGCATGGTTACCTACATGGAACTTAGTATTATCATTATCTCATTATTATGTTAGAAGATTGTGGCTATTCTTTCCTTTATGGTTAAAGGAGCCAGGGCACGCAATGCGTCAAAAGTCAAGCTAAGCTTGTCAACATTGCCATCGATTAGACGACTGGGCTAATTTTTTATGTGTGCATTGGCGTACAATACATCATCTACGTGGACTAGGCATTTCTCCAAAAATGACATCATCTCTTTGCAGTGCGCGACATCCAGGATGAAGAAATTCCCAACTTAACATTCTTTAGCCAGCTGGTGTTGTCCTTGTTCGTGGCCTACGACGTCATCTACACCTTTGCATCCGTTTTGCTGATAGCAGGTAACGATAGTTCCGACCCTCCCACCCGTATTCCATTAGACCGATCACATTGGATGATGCACGAGCGTGACATCCAATTCTCCTACTAGGCGTGGCTGCTGAGAGACGGATGCTCCTGCTCCCGTGGCTGGTGGTCGCGTTTATGTCCATATTAGTCATGGTCATCATTATCCTGGCGTACATTATTGGGCATAATCTCCACGCTTCCATCTACGTCATCTTCTGCACAGGTAGCAATCGATGAGCTGTAATGTACGAACATTTACATGTACGAGTATCTCGACGTGATCTCGTTCTCTGACAGCACCTTTCGTCCTGCTGGACATCTACTTCTGGCTGAACGTGTACTCCACATTCCACCAGATGCGCGGCGAGGGCGGGAGCGGCGGCACCAAGAGAGTGAATACGACAGCTGCAGCTGCTGCATCCTCCGTCACAACTCCTTCGGCCGCTGCCATCCCGCAGCCTCTCAAGCTTGGAGACGGCCCGGACAAGGCAGCCACCGTCGGCCTCCTCGCACAAGTAGATGAAGAGGACGACGAGGAAGCTGCGGTTCATGGGCGTGTCGTCGAGATTGCTGGCGAGCCTCCTTCGTGCACGACGCTGACCACCGCCAGCATTGCAGACGAAGGCCAACTGGTCACCAGGGAGGCATCTGTGACCAGCGGTCTGTCATCGACCACCTCGTCCAAGGGCAAGACGACAACACCACCACCACCTTATGAAGTATTACAGATTCATACTTCATTATTGCTATCGTCAGTACGCATGGTAAAGGTACAATCTGTACCTTCCCGATGTGTACAGATGAACACCTGACAGCAGACAATTACTACGGCAAAGTGTTCTTTCTCTTACAGGCTGTTGCATTAGATATCAACAAGGAGGCAGAAGCTCTGGCCAACGGATTGGGCAGCCAAGAGCTCATCTTCTTTGACAGATCCAAATGCAAGGGTCGACTGTTGAAAAGCAGTGACAACGCGATCCTCACGAGCATTGATGGCAAGGCGGCGGCAGCGGCGTTGACGGCAAAGCCTGCGAACAGCAGCAGCAGCAGAAGATCTTCTTCGGACACGTCCGGCATCGAGGCCTCTTCCGCCTCCTCCTTGTCCAGCAGATCCCTGCTTGAGCCTGCGACCAGACGAGTAAGCCAAGAATCTACCCAGAACGAGCTGGATCTGTTGCTCTCGCCAGATTCCATCCAGACCGTCGAAGAGGCGCAGGTTTGGATCGAGGAAGCAAAACCCAAGAAGAGAAAGAAGAGAAAGGAGTAACAACTAATCTAACCTGTACAACACCTTGATGTCTCAGAGGCAAGGTCTCGAGTTTTAGGGACTTGCAGAACTCATGTTATGATGATCGTTGTGTATCGTCCTATATACTGTACAGTACATATTACATTATGGATAAAATTTATTGGGATTAACTCCAACAGGACATCCAATCAGTAGAGGACGACATTCCGAAGCACTTATGACATTACTGTACAATAGTAATGCAAGCATGCCTTTAAAAGAACCACGAGGCCGCTGCTGAGACACGAGGTCTCGCATATACTGTACTTATACTAAAGCTTGTGGTGAATCTCAAAAGTTCGTTCAAGAAAGAAAAAAGTTCAAAAAATAACCTCCTTATACTCTGCTGCAATTATAAAATACTTGCACGCTGTTGAACTACTAATGTACGCATATGCTATAATACTCATACCGCAACTGAACATCTCCAAACTTTACATGCCAGCCTAAAAAATATGAGATACAATTTTGAGTGAGGAAATGTGAGAGAATTGTGTGCAACTAAAGTTTCACATACTTTACAGCACAGTACTTATATTCATACGGAAGTAGGAACAGGTTCGAGAAAGGAGAAGAAGAAGAATACATTTAATCATAAGGCGAGTCCCGCTGTCTTCTTTTAGGTTGTACTTATATCGTGAGAGAACGACTGTTTCAGCTAGAAAGTGGTTCCGTCGTCCACGATGCCCGTTTCCCTGAGGGACGCGTACAGAGCCCTCATCTTGTCCAACTCCTTTGTGAGGCTCTCGACCAGATTGTCCAACCTGATGTTCTCCTCCTGCAGGTGACGCTCCTTGCGCTGCAACTCCAGGAAGTTCTTCTTTGCCTTTTCCCTCGACTTCCTCACGGCAATATTGTTTCGCTCCCGCTTAAGCTGGTACTCCGCGGTGTTAAACGTCTCGCCTGAAAGTAGCGTCAGTGACGTCATACGAGTCAACGACACGACCACGAGGATCTTCACCTTTGCCACCCTTTTTTGCTGCAGTTTTGTCTTTCCTGCATGGCGTATGATGCTGAGCATGGGCATGGGTATGGGCCTGGGCATAGGCTTGGGCATGGATATGGGCCTGGACATGGTCGTCGGCATTGTGGTCCTGCCCCATAGTCGACGATTCCGTTTTGATCGACGTCAGCTGAAAAACAAACGTTATGAGGTGATGCGTCACGATTGCTCAACTTCAACCCTTACGTTTAAGGGCTGATCCTGTGACCCAACGGCGGGATGTGGTTGTTGTTGCTGCTGCTGCTGCAGTTCTATCACTTGCTGCTGTTTTTGTTCCTCGGAGGTCGTGGGCAGGAAGGTGGCTGTGTGTTGCGGTGAAATCACTTCTGAGATCGAGGCGGATGACAGAGGCTCCACCAAAGGCACGGTTTGCGCAGCTGCAGCGGCCGCCAGCGGTGGCAATTGCGGGGGAGGAGAGGCTGGCCTGGAGGTCGCCCCCGCCAACGTGAATGGGTGAAGAGGTCGGACAGTGCCCGAGTTGTGCCCATTGACGTGAGGCAGTTGTCGCTGCTGCTGCGGCGATTGGATATAGCAAAGATTTGCAGGTGTGGTGACTACTTGGTGACTACGATCTTCAAACATGGTTGGAATAGTCATCCCCGTGTTCGTGGGAGACAACGACCGCGAAGACAGAGGTGGTGGTGGCGGCAGAGGCGGTGGTTTCCTGATTCTGCTCAGCTCTGAGGATGGTGTCGAGATCGCACCACTCTGTTGAACTGGCCTCCTTGACGACAGCGACGAGACCAGATAGCCTTGGCTGACTGCGACTCCCTGTAACTAAGTTTGAAAATGACACTTGACGAAGCTGTGTCCAATGCTCAGTGATCAATCGTACCACTCTCGGCTGATGATGAGAAACATGTAGCACTGCTGAGGTGTGTGGATAACGCGCGGCAGAAAACTCACTGCTGTGTATGCTTGGCCCTTGGATTAGAGAGGAAATCATCTCAGTGACCATCACGGAGAAGACAAAGCCGTGCACGTCACTTACTCTCATCCGCTAAGGTTCCTGGCTGGTAGAATTCGAATGGTTGCTCGACAACTCGAATGTCTTGTTGTACCGGCGGCGGGGGTCTGGGAAGGGCCTCGCCCTCGTACTTAAATGTGACTGCCGTCGCCGTCGCCGTCGCCTCCACGCCCCTGTCCTCGTCCTCGTCCTCCTCCTCCTCGTCGTCGTCGTCGTCGTCATCGTCATCATGGTCGTCGCTGTGCTGTAGAGAAGTCGCAGTAGCACCAGCACCAGCGACGATGGGAGCGCATCTTAGCACTGGCCGCTGTTGTTCTTCTTCAAGTCGCTCTAAGACTTCATCACATCCACTGGAGAAGGAAAGCGCGCGAGACCAGAATCCGGGCATCTTAAAGGAGAAATGTCTGTTCATCATGAACGCCTCGGTGGAGGCGTTTGGCTCGCCGAAGACCTTGTCGGGGCTTGGGTAGATGGCGTCGATGTGCCAATACCCGTGCAAAACTGTACTCACGATTGCGTCACCGCTGACCTGTCTGATTGCGAAACGAGATTTGTCAACGGCGTCAAAATCCTTGCGTCATTTGAAAGTCTGCCCGAGGGAAGGATCAGTGCTGGTTGCGCATTTGGCAACGCTCGAGTTGCATGACCAGCCCAGCAGAGCCAACTGCAAGTGACACTTCTTCATTCACTTCAGCGGACACTTCTTCTGTGTTGTCTTCGTCTCCTTGGAGCCCGTCCATTTTTATCTTTTATGTGGCAATCAGTGCCAACTGTGCCAGCATACACATTTTTTTATTTCTTGACCCCTGTCCTCGAAGCATTCTGTGTAGACACGTACATAAATACGGGGTGCCACAACTGTCTTTTTGCCGCCCCAGACTTTTTTTCTGCGGGGGTGCTATAAAAAAGAAAAGCCACAAAACATCAGTCGCATCTTAAGAATTTCCGTCAATTTCTGTGTTGAAATCAAGCATGAACAGCCGAAGATCTGCCTTAATCTTGATCGCGAGATTCTGAGAGCATCTTGCTGAGCATCAGACACTTGTGACCGCGATTCTGTTGAGTTGCAAGAAAGAAACAGCCATGTTGCTACGCTACTTTTAGTCCAGAGGCTAAATCCGGACTTCTGTGTCACCCTGTGTTATGGCAATTGCCCACTTGATAAATGAGGAAAAAAAGAAAGAGCGAGTTGAGCAACTATCGACTTGTATGAAGAGAACTCCCGCCAGCTAGATTAGAACAGTACATATTTATGTTTTCGCGATCATAAGTGAAGAAAATGAGTGCTTTCTTGCGTTAACTGACAAGAAAAAGGTTGTAACACACCCAGTATCGTGTGAGGAAAAAAGCCATAACTTATGACCTGGAAACCAATGGCTTTGTCCAGCATGACATCTAGGTTAAGCTGCCAACTTTCAGACAAGGGAAGGCTTTTAGAAACTCTCCACTTTTATTTGTCCAGTACTCTTTCAAAGAGGTGATGGACGTGCATGAACCTTTTGAGCCTGAGTCCGGAGTTCTCGATGAATCGGCACCGCTGCACGTATGATTAATTTATGGACACCGACCGGAGAGAGGGAGGGAGGGCAGGAAAAAGACTTTTCAGGAGACAAGAAAAGTGACATCGACATTATAAATGAAGAAGGCAATCGCAATGTCGGCAAAGTTCATGTCTGTTGTGTCATTACACGCACATACGGTTTGTTGCATAATTCATAGCACAACAACGTCGAGAAAGCTGCCACGAAGATTCGAACTCAAGGATTGAGAGGTGCCCGCGCATGTCTAAGCTGAACTTTTTGGACAACCTTGCGGTGGTGTCCGTTTCTGCATAACTTTAGCTACGTCTGCCATCGACATGACTCTCACACGTGCATATTTTACAACACCTGACAAGTCGCGCGCAGACGAAAGATGCATACAGACCCTCTGCATCTCCCCCCCCTCCCCGTTCACCTTGGTTAGTAAAGTTTGTAACTCGATCCGAATTTCGATAATTTTTATTGTTTTTAAGCGAACCACTCACGAATATGGCATTTCATACATAAATGAGGAATTTAATGTACAGAGCTGGTCACAGTAGCTGCACTTTTCCAGATTTTACACTTCTGATATGGCAGACGAACAATCACACGAACTCGCAATCACACGAAAGGGGACATTGTCGTAGGTAGCAGACGCGAGGAGAAATCAACATCCAACATCTTGGACTCTAAGATTTAGATCCCCATCTCAACTCCTACAACTCAAAAATCAACTGCACATAGGAAATCGCTCTCACACCTGGGACCTTCTTTTGTGGTTAAAAAGTATGATCAGAACCTGCAACAATATGTTCGAAACTGAGCATGAGCTATCTATAGGAGTGTCTCATTTTCCACCTGTGCCCAAGTGGCTGTTTGTCTGAGCATGATATTATGTTCAACTCTGTATTGTCTACAACCACCACCACCCCATCAATCGGCAGGGCAGACATACCTTGAACCATGGTCAAGCATTCGAGTGAGTGAGTGAGTGATTTGCTTTACCGGGTCCGCCGTATTATGCGCAACAAATAATTATCCCTTTAATATCTTTGAAATGTTTGACCCTGGCCAAAATGTTGTTTCTCATCAAAGTTCCATGATTCGGTTTTGAACCAGATCTGAAAAAACAACAAACTTGAGGTGAATCGTTTCTGAGTCATTGAGTGATGGCTGAGGCCCGTCAAAAAATCATTGAGTAGATCCAGGCTGGCAACAAGCCTGCCCCTGTTGCCAAATGATTTATGGTTGCCAGGTCCACTATAAGGAGAACAGTGAGGCTTTGAAATGAGACTGGAGGTGTGTCCAAATGTAATTCAGGTGGATGACCAAGGTTGGTGAGGACAGAGGACAAAATCAAGGCTTTGAAAAGCTCCATCGAGGATAATGCCAGCACCTCCATCAACAATCTTGCTAGGACCCACAATGTTGCAGAGATGACAATGGGACAGTTAGTCAAGGATTCCCTCAATCTCAAGCCCCTCTCCAAGCAAAAAGTTCAGATGTTAACACCATTACAATGTCAGAAGAGGGTGAAGAGGAGCACAAAAATTAGAAACTTCTTGAAAACTGGTCTCAAAGAAAAGGTTTTGGTATTCTCGGACGAAAAGGGCCTCACTGTGGACAGCTACCTCAACTGCCAAAATGACACGTACTTGGCACCAAGTGCCAAGGATGCTGCCTCTGAACTTAAGTACGTGGGAGCTGGGAAGCAACCCGCAAAAGCCTTCATGCTGGGTGTGGTTATGAGTGATGGCAAGATATTGCCTCCCATCTGGTGCAAGGGCGGCATGAACAACGTGGCCTACAAGCATATTCTCACTCGAAAGGTTTTCCCGGCCTTGCAGGCCACTTATGGCGAGGATGGGTTCGTCTGGACTCAAGATGGGGCCCCAGCACTTACCAGGAATGCTCTTCACTGCTGCCTTCTCAACAAACTGGGATCAGGGGGATTCTGGTCCAAGGATATGTGGCGGCCATCATCCCCGAACCTGAACCCCCTCGATTTCAGTATCTGGGTGCATGTTGACAGCAAGGCTTGTGCCAACCCCCCTCCCCCCAAGCGTTGAGTCCCTGAAGGCTTCAGTCGATGAGGTGTGGGCCTCAATGACCACCGACTATATCGCCAGCTGCTGGTTCCACCTTGCGCCGTCACTTGAAGGCCATCCTCGAGACTGATGGTGGTGCCTCTGAAAAAAAAAATTCGCCATACATGTCAATAAATATCTTCAGAAAGCTTCAACTGTTTTGGTAGCTTTGTGCCAGAGTTACAAGCACCTGAACTGCTTTGGAAAATTTGTTGCGGATAATACGGCGGACCCGGTATTCCGTAGTTGAGTAGTTGACTTCAAGAAGCTAAATAACTTAGAAGTTGGATGATGCTTCCTCCAAGCATCAGCTATCAATGAGGATGTCATCTGTGATATGAGCCCAAGTGGCACTCTGGCATTTCAGGAACAAAAAACAGAAAAAACCGCACCTCTTGCAACTGTTATAATCAGCTCAGTACATGGTTTTTTTGCAGGGGTAAGTGCTTGTGAGTGAGTGAAAAGCTTCAAGTTTTAATCGAACTTCAAATCATCCTTGTTGTCTATGGACTGTCTATGATCTCCATGCTTTTATATCACACCTAGGACGTCAAGTGAGTCAGCTCAGTGGTGTTGTCACCGCGTGTCTCGCTGAGATACGGACGAGCGAACAAGTGTTTTGCACTCACGCACACAGAGGGCCTGAACACTTGGGATAAAGCCTCCAGGGGAGTCATGGAAAGAAAGAAAAAACATACAACTGCTGCAACTTCTTTCTAAAATTTTGTGAAATACAATACATTGATGCATCCACCTCTGCAGAAATGTGTGAGTTCTGGAAAGTCATCTCCAATCTGCTCCGTGTTAACCGCGACCCATGTTTATTCCAACCCTTCTAGTTGTTAAGGAAGTGCAGACTTGCTTAGCACTGCCTCTGACATTGACATACATTAAGCAGAGCGACAAAGTAATGCTGAAGTGCTTCCCTATTTTTTGTTCAAGTTTGTGCAGTTCAAAAAAACCAATGAAAGTGTCATCATGACTTCCTTTGAGGCCCCCACGCTCTGCACAGAGGACCTGCAGGCCTTGCTCGGTGCTTTGGGTGACGACGAGAGGGCCAAGATCTTGAGTGTCGTCGAAAGAGACAAAGACTGGAGAAAATCTACAGCGTGAGTCAGTAAAAATAATGAGCCCTAAATTCTTCTGCTTTCTGTTCCACTTACTCTAATGCACCAAAGCAGCTCAATTGACTCACTCTGTGATGGAAGCAGTAGCGGTGATCTTCGCCCAGTGATGGAACAACATGTGCTGCCATCAAAGACCAACAGTTCAGAAGACCAAAGGCTGTCGGTGTTGACGACTGATCAGTGCTCAGGTGTTGTGGAGCGATCCCAAGGCTCCATCATGACGAACTGGGTGACTTCAGCAGAAGGAGCAGCATCTGCTTCCACTGCGGCCAAGGAGCCACCGCATCAGGTCAATGCTGACTCGGACAACTCCACTGAACAAAGGCAAGACTCAGAACGTGTGGTCGTGGCTGATCCCACTTCGCGGGGCTGCCGATACCAGGACGCCGATTTCGAAGACGTCTCGCTGGCCTCTTCAATCCAGAGGAGAGACTCCAACAACTGCCACCATCACCTTGATTCGGTGTCTGAGCAGGTCTTCGACGAGTCCATCGGCAGCCTTGTGCCGAGCGATTGGATAAAGGGATCGTGTGGTGGCCACTTGGAGGACTACGACGACGGCAATTTCGGCGACTACGTCGACCCCTCGATGGTGGCAATGCTGCAGAAGCTTACCCTGGCTGAGAGGACCAAGATCTTGGAGGTCATGAGAAGAGACACTGTGGTGCAACTGTACACGGAACTTAAAGTCAGGTAGGAGAATGTCTGAGGATGACTCAAACAACAGGGTCCTTTACTTCGCTTCTTTCCCGTGCCTTCCTTCCCCCCCCTAAAAAGGGTGCAAAAATCACTCGCTCCAAATTTGCTAATTGTGCACCCAACTCACGTACTTTTGGGCAAATCGACTACTTGTGCACCAACTTAACTCGTGTGCTCTAACTTTACTGCAGATCAGCTACCTCTGCCTCAACTGTGCTCCAAATTGGCCTCTCGTGCTCCAAATTGGCCGCTCGTGTTCCACATTGACTACTTGTGCTCCATCTAACCTGAGATGCATCTGACGTAACGTAACCATTGATCGTTGAGGCTGTGCTACTGGTTGCCGAGATTGCGAGGCCGATAGCCGAGGCCACTCGATTTGTTCAGATGCGATGCTGCTCTCTATTCAAGTTCCAAGAAGCGCAACTCTTGATTTAGAGCACAAGCAGCTGAGTGATATGAGAATGAATTAAAATATTCGATTTGGAATGTGGAGCACATGAGCACCAGACGGAGCCGTCAAATTAGGCCCCGCCAAAGAACTACCTCAATTTTGTGACATCTTTTGGGTTATGGACAACATGTGCTTAGCTCTTCTTGCTCTGTAGCCCAATAAGAGGTGAGGGCCGGTTTGGCACGTATGGCACCCTTTTGGCATTTTTTCAATGCTCCCATTGTCGATGAGGATTGAGGAATTGATCATTGCCTGGATACAAAAACAGCTTTGAATAGACAAGTAGAAGAAAAAAGTGGTCGAAGAGCGCTTTGGCTCACCACTGAGGTCTTCTATCACAACCTCACCTAACGTTAGTAAGGTAATACCCAATGCCGTGAACTCTCCTCATTGTACGACATGAGTTTTGACTTGCTGCGGGCGATCACCTACACGAGCGAGCAACAGCTCTGGCCATTTTCCCCCACTCCATTGAAGTGGTCAGGCATGAATCCATCACCCTCTTGCACTTTTTGGTCCAAGGCCCACTGGCCCCAACCTGTAGTTAGGGCATCTTGACCACTACGACATTTCGGTAAACTCCGTCTGCGCAGTCGCTTTTCTGCACAATTGTGACTGATGGAGGAGAGGGGAAAAAATGAGCAATTCTGAACATGATTGTTGGCTTAAAGAGGTCATCTCTGCACTTTCACTGATTATGCTAGGTGGAAAGGAGGAGCCCATTAGAATTCAATGGCCTCTGCATGGGCTAAGGAGAGGCTGTTGTTAGCAGCAGCAGCTGAACCTTCCTCCACTTCTTCCTCTTGCATACCGCATTCCAGGCGCTTCTGAGCAAAGTCAACAAAGAAGTGACCGCTTCTCTCTCTCCTGCGGTTTTACTCCTGGAAATTGTCAGCAAGCAACCGGTGGCTCTCGGATGATTAGACTGAGGCTTTGCCAAGTCTGCTGTGCTGCGTGTGGTCACATCTTGCAAGGAAATGCTTCTTCAATGCTCAAGAAGACTGAGCACTTGCCAAATCTCATCGGCCACGAGTGAACAGGGTGTCGCAGATATGACAGGGACCTCTCCTAAAAGCTCAGGTCCGTACTTCTTCTACCGAGTGGTAAAATTCAAAGCCAAGGTGCAACAATCGCACAACCGACAATCGCACACTTCATTTACTCGCACACTGACCAAAAACTCCCAATTTTCCATACCATGAGGCCTTAACAAAGGGGAAGCTGGGGCTTGACTGCGCTTAAACGCACAGTCGTCCACTTAATCTGGAGAGAAAATCTTTCACTTTTGAACTTGTCGAGGATTATTTCAGTCTTGCAAAGAGCTGAGTTAAAAGTGAAATACTAGGAAATGAAATCTGAACTTTGTCTAAATCATTGTGCTACGTTTTTCTGCCCATATTGCAGATGCCACCGGCTGCCGTCGAGGCAACAGGGGTGTTTAAACGCACACTACAGTTAGACACACAGTTTCCGGTGTGTGCGGTTAACTATGCTCCACTGTATGATTAGATATTAACAACTACGCCGTCATTAGTACTGTATCATGAGGTAAACTTCCGGACCATGCGAACACACTGCGAAAAAAGAGTCTTTTCGTTTCCACTCACACGATACACGTGCTCCACATTGTCCTTTTTTTACTTTATGGCACTCATGCCCGAGCCCTGTAAACATGTGAGGCGCCTCTAAATGACCTCAATGATAAGCATCTGGGTCGCTGATGAACTCATTGACGATGCGCTTGACTGTGCTGTCCAGGGACGCGTTCAACGTGCACAGCACGAGCAAATTGGACGTCACCCACATGTTGCCGCACTATAGAAGAGAGTTGCTTGAATAATGATGCTCCCAGTTATACTTGGTACTGCCCATACTTAAGTGTTTCAATTCGTAGCCTTCTCCGGGTCCAGTTCTAACAATCCCTCCGGGCGATTACGTGCAACGCTCATTTTTTCCCCCGGCTTCCAGAGCCTTAGGTAGGCGGCTCGCGTACGCAGCACCCAACAATAATTTTTGGGCCTGCCCAAAGCCAGCGACAGGAGCAGCAGTGGCGGCGGCGGCGGTGGTGGTGGTGGTGGTGGTGGCAGCAGCGGCGACGACGGCGACAGCGACGGTCACGACGACGGCGAGAGCGCCTGCAGCAGCAGCAGCATCTCTCTCTTTTCCTCAGTTGGCGCCCGGTGGCAGAAGTCGTAACCTTTCGGGATTTTCTGGCCGCCGCGGAAGAACAAAACAAAAGTTAAGTCGTGAGCCTTCAACTTTCTCTCAACCTCCTTGTTTCAAGTGGAGCCTTTGAGGACAGCCAAGAACGCGTCCAAGATTGCCAACTGCTTGTGCGTGCGTGTGAACAACACCGTGTGCACTGACACACATGTGACTCGTACAGTGTCTGACGATGGGGGTGCATCAGGAGAAATAAGGGGGGTGGGATAAGAGCCCACTTAGCCATGTGTGAACGAATTGGCAGCCTCTCCTGACTCTCTCAGCTGCCAGCAGAAGCTTCACAGTAAGGTAAGCCAGTCTGGAAGAAACTTTCGACTTTTTTTGACGAAATTCAATCCCACGTGTGAAATACGCGGCAGGTGGAAAAAAAAGCTTCCTCGGTCTTTTTTCGTTGTCACCACGTTCCACATCTTTTTTTGCGCCCTGCGCTTGAATTTCCGTCACGTGCGACGCCGAGCAAGAAAACATCGATGAGTGAGACTTCCCCGAGAAGCAAATGTCGGCCGTCGGCGCCGTGAGAAAGGTCTTCTTGGAAGACAACAGGGAGAATCGTTTTTCCATGGAGCAACGACAGAAGGGAGATAAAATTCGTGAAATGACGATTTTGCCTTCCCAAGAAGAAACCTCTGCTCCATTTCTTGCGAGGCCTAATTATGAGGCCTCCTTGCTGTGCGTTTGCGCACACATTTGCATACTTCCTTCTTTCTCTCATTGTTCCTTGGAGCTTCATCAATCCTCCTCCAACCCCTGGGGTTGCTTTGCTCTGCTCAGCCTTGTCTTCGTCCACGGGGGGGTCTTGCAGAGACAGAAAGAAACGCCCACTCGCTCAAGCATGGACGTACCCGCGCACATGGGGGCCATACAGACACACATGTGAGAGACTTTATGGAGCGACAGCTACCATTGCAGGACAGACACAGCTGCAGATCCCTTCGGAATTGTTGTTTTTTCTCCTTCTTCTTTTTCTCTATTTTTTTTTACTCCTCACTCCGTTATTTCGCCAAAAATGCACCTGCTGCATGCAAGTTTTGGTTGCTGAGACGATGTTTTTGAATTGGCCAGTGTAGACAAGGATTTCAGGATTTGCCACTTGAGGCCTCTGAGGGTGAGGTGTTGGTTGAAATAACACTCCACAGTCACATTTCCAGAGTCCCTCGAGCACTTCTTTCATTCTTTCCCACATTACCTACCTGCAGGTGTGACTGCGTAGGGAGCCCGAAAGAAGTAGCCGCGATGCCCAAAACTCACGCTATCTCTCACGTGATGATTGCAAACTGCAACGGCCTCTTTGTAATTTAAGACGAGCAGTTTTTGGGCGTGTTTGCCCACTTTTTTGGGCTCTCTTCGTGTTTAATCGCAATTTGGAGAGGGAGGAAAAGTCCAATTCGAGGGGGGGAAGGGCAGGGAACAGTGTTGCTACAACAAAAACATGACTTTTTGACTATTCATACGCGGACACTTATGAAAACAGCTGAGACGTCCAAGTTGAAATGAGGCCTGTTTTTTGAAGGAGTTGGGGCAGAATTGAGCAGGTGATGGGCGTACAAGATAAAACTGTTCCTGCTGCTGCTGCTGCTGCTGCTCATTGCAGGTTGTCAGGACAGCTAACAGGCAACTACTAATGCGTCACTCTTTTGAGCGTGGGCGTTTTCCTCCCCCTCCCCGCCTAGAACCAAGCAGGAATTGGTACGGGGCCCAATTGGCCTGGCCGGCGGCCGCGGCCGTGGCCCTGGACGTTACGCAGACGTGCGCACGTGAGTGACTGCGGCGAGCATCGACCAGGACATGCTTGAGTAACGAACAAAAAAAACATGTATCAGATAGTAAACATGCCTTAGGGAAAGAAAAATTGTCTCCCAGCCGTGGTCTTTTTTTCTCTGAAAATTTATTTTCATTGATTGCAAGTACATACAATACACAAGCAGCATTCACTAACTTAATCAGAATCAGTAGAGACCAAAAATTAAGGTGACCTTCAAGTTTTCACGTAGTACTTACCTTTTTTTTTTCAAAGAATATATAGTGACATTTTTTTTTGGGGGGGGGGGGAGGCGCAAGAAATTTCGACTTTGTCTCTCTCCCCAAGCGAGTGGTGGTGAATGACAAGATTGGCGTTCTTTCTCAACAATGCCAGTGTCAATGAGTAAAGGTCATTATGTAAGCACCAAAAAGCTTTTCTTTGACAGAAGACACAGAGGTCACAGTTTGAGTTGAAGCAGGACAAGGCAATAGCATCAAATTGTTTCTACCAGAGTGATTGGACTCACATCCTCCATCCTCTGGGCTGAGCAATCTTGGATCGACCATCTACAACTCCAGGCTCTTTTTGTACGTACATAAGGAAAGGATGGAAAAGCACTATGATCATTCGATATTAAGAAAAATAATTCTGGTGGCGTCGCGCAAAATGCTGAGGCATGATAAACCGAGGAAAAGCCCGAGTCCGCCGCCCAAGGCCGAGACAATGGCCTCTTCATCGAACAGACGGAGCTGCTGGTGGAGTTCCGTGACGTCGGCCGTGAAGATCATCGGGACTAGAATCCCCTGGTTGACGTGCCAGTGATGACCTGCAAAGAGATGCCTCAGTGCCTCTTGCATAGTAGCAACACCGTGCAACAGCTTAGATTGTCTCTAGTCCCAGTCTAGAGACCCTTACTAGAGGGTCTCTAATGCAGTTCAGAGAGCTACTGCCACTTCTGGAGGAGTCTTTCGGTCGTTTTCTCCGTCAATTCCAGCAGGAGGCGGAGGCACGAGAAACCAAGGAAGAGTCCGAGGCCTCCGCCAACGCTGGCCACGATGGCTTCCTGGTCGTAGATTGGGATCTGCTCTTTTATTACACTCAGCGACTCAGGAAAGTATAGGAAAACAAGGTTAGCGCCAGATTTGTACCAGATGTCACCTGCAAGGGGACTTTCCAACTTTCCACCCTTTTCAAACTGATCAGGAAAAAACTTACCTGGCAAGTAGACTAGATTGGACTGCTGGGCCACGAAGGCAGAGTTCAAGCATGGTCTGATGCACTCCTTGCTATCCTGCAGGTGCGTACTGATAATTGTGGCCTCTTTCATTACTGCCTCCACCTGGCTGGCATTGGCGCAAGGGCGACCGCCAGACAGGTGAGGCATGAACTGCTTCAGATGAATGGGCACGCAGGTGACGGCGTCGTTGTCTTTCAAGTGCCGGTAAAGGGCGTTGATCAAGCAGTTCGTAAGGTCAACCGGGCCAATGTCTTGGTCGCAGGGGATGGCAGCGAACCTTGTGTTGAGGATGTGGTACTCCATCAACTTGGCGGTCACCAGAACGCTGTTTTCCCCTGTGGCCGCAATTGTGGCCTTTTCTGAGAAGGGCCAAGCCTGCCACACTAAGAAGAAATCATGGCCTGAGGGAAGAGACAGAAAAAATAGAAGCAACGTGCTAAAAGTCCGGCAAAATTGACATAGGAACACTGCAAAAACGAAAAAAATGAGCACTTGCTTTGTGGCAACAAGTGAATGGAGAATGGCTCTTGGTGGGACACGTTGAAGACCAAGTAGTTGCCTGGCTTCAGCCCGCTGAGAAACGTGAACACCTTGAATGAAAATAAGCATGCGCATTGCTCTTTGGTATGCAGGTACTCTCACAAACCTTGCATTTGCCGCTGAACAGCGTGTACACGGTGTGCTCGTTGTACTCCATCGGGCTCTTGTTGGAGAATTCGTGTTCGAAAACGCCAGCATACTTGATCCTGGGGTCTCTGGCGACCGAATCGAACTCCTCCGCGGGGATGAGGGGGGTGGTGGCGTTTTTGTAGAACGGATTCGAGAGGCAGAACGCTACAGTAGGTACCTGAATGAAGACAAGACAGTCGGTTTTTTTCCACTCACGTTGCACGCACTGCCTGATTCGCCCCCTTCACCTGGTACTCCTTGACTGGCTTCCACTGCAACGCCACGACGGAGTCTCCCTTGAAGAACTTGGACACTTGGCCCCGCACCAGCCACCCGAAGCCTAGCAGGCACAACGAGTAGCACGCGAGGTTCACAACGAATTTGGCCCACTTGAGCCAGAAGTGGTGCTTGCGTTCCATGGCAAAAGACTGTGATCCAGTGGGAAAAAGCTTTCCTGCCTTGTTTGTAATTTTTCAATGTAAATGCTCATTTTCCTTTTATTAAGCAGTTTCTGTTGTCTTATAGGGAGTGGCTTCTCCACGTCTCTATACTTAACATTTGAATACGTGCAGTGTATATATACTGAGTCGCTGCTGTAGACAAGGACCCCTAAGTACGAACACTCCTTTCTTACCTCATTTGAGCAGTGCACGTATACTTTAGGAGAAGACAAAAGGAGGACCAAAGGGATGATCAGGTGTGCTTAATGGATAAGTGGTACAACCATACCGTAGTGTGTGTAAGTCCCGCAGGTACTGAGTACACAGTATTTAGGTTTCTCTAGATAGTGATTTATAAGTCCACCGTGCGGGCATGTTTGTAAGTATTCCAATTTTTTCAGTGAAATTTGCTTTGTTAAAAACCAAAAGTCTCCTCTTGCCGCCCGCGTTGTTCTTGCCGCAGAAGCTCACATTCGGCGTACGACCAACTTGGCCAAAGCGGCGTGCATCGACAGAATCTGCATATTGCACACCCTGTACTCGCCACATAGAGATGCATCACGGGCTTGCTCGAGGTCTGAAGGCTCGTCAAGCCTAAAAACGAGGTTGCGTGACCGTGGTGGACCTTCACTTGTAACATTTTGCACAATCAGATCATAGGTATGCGTTCTGGTCACTGCTTTTGTTTGAGCCGGACTCAATCTGTGCTGTACAATATTGAGTAAAGTTTGTGAGTTGAGCAGTTTGCAGCTGCCAAGAAAATTGAAATCAATTCGTTCAATGTATTAGGGGGCATATTTAAAAAGTAATTAGCAAAATGTTGGTAATTGATGGGAAAAGTCCCTCCAAAAGCTACAATTTTATATTTTATCTTGTTTTTACTTATTCTATCTGTTTAGTGGCAATTGTTGGATTGTCTACGAGCAATAACTAAAGTTTGAGGCTTCTCGAACTCGATTTCTTTTTGTCATACTGTATGAAGTCGTACTCGGATGAGCGGGAATTTCGGTTTAGCTAGAGAAACCGACTGTCGACACGCACGCTCGATTCCTCCGGACGTGAAGAAAATTCGGATAAGAGGAGGACAAAGTTGGATCCAGAGGCCTCCCGATTCTTCAGGTTCGACTGTACTCACAAGCTTGGTTGAAGCTATCCTGATCCATTATGGCCCTAAGTACGGGACTCCTTAAATGGCAGATACCCTCTTTGGTGTGTCCACGAACATACGCAAAAGTGCGTGGTCCCTTGAGCCACCCCATTCCCTGTTAGCATATTTCGCAGTCAGAGATCTTTGTGGCCCACACGATACGTAGCCATTGGTTACCCGGGCGTCCGCCTGCCAAGTAAGAATCAATATTTGTCCACTTTTGTAGGGTCTCATTTCGTGAACCTGCCTTTGCTTAGTACGACGGATCTCAACCGTTGGATAATTACCCCTAATTGTGGTTATGGACTCGGGGCCAATAATTGCTATTTTCTCGGGCCGATGGAGGACCTTTGAAGTATAGAAATGTTCAACTGAAATTTAGACACAGCATGCAAGTCCGAGTTTCCGATATTTGCTCAATCGCGCGCAGAGGATTTCAGTCTATCAGACAGATAAGCTTGAAGATTGTGACAGGTCTGTTAACATCACCACGAGTTGAGTTATGACTGTCATACTTTTGTGGGGTAATGAAGGGTTTGAGGTACCCAAATGATCCAAAAACGGTCACGAACCACCAGTTAGTAACTGACACATTTAAGTTACTTGACATATCTGCATTTTGAGTTGTGAAATAAATCCATGACAATTAGTTCCGCAACTTACCTAAACTACACTTTTGTCTAAAATATTTTGTTTTTCAAGGCAAAAATGTGACATTTTCAATGTCAAAGGAGGAAAGGAGGAAGAAAAATAGGATGGAAGAGTGAAAAAAAAATTGTTTCGGTGTTGAAGGTTTACAATAATAGCGACCATAGAAGCAGTGACAGATCATGAGTAGGTCAGTAATGATGACTGCATAGCTCGGGACGGAACTGATTCAGTGACTGGCAACTGTAGTCTCCTCTCTCTTTTCCTGCCATCGATCAGATCATCTTACTCTGTTCGTCGCTATTTGCTGACACTTCATCAGGCCATTGGGGCGACCCCACTGTGAAAACGGTGGCTGCAGGCTCACATCCAGGCAAAACCATTATGAACAGCCTCTTTTCACTCACACTGGTGATATCGAGAGTGAAACATGCACTCCACCCTGCATCAAGCTACACTGCAGAATGCAAACATTGCCCTTATTCACTGGAGAAAGTCAAAAAATGTTGCTTTTCTCCGGACTTGGCCAAAAAATAAATAGGTGAAATTCACACTTTTGGTTTTCCTACATATTATCCTCAACCATCTTCCTCCTGCAATGTCAGCCAATACAGAGTCAGTTTGCTACTTTTACATATGAGTTGCGAACGTACAGTCTACTCCGCTTAATAGGGATCGGGATAATCAGGATTTTCGGATAACCGCGGCTTTATCTGGGGAATTGATCTTTTTATTATGTGACTCTTTCAACTCAAATGGCACACAACAATGCAACTTCTCCAGATGATCAGGATTTGATCTGTCACATCACAATAGTGCAGACTAAATAAACACCCCTACAAAAGTGTGTTGTCTTTGGTAATTCGGACCGTTGTCCGTTCTAGTGCCATCAGTCGGGGATTGGGTAACTTATAGATGAAGGACAGGGTTTTTTCATGGTTGCCCAATCCAATCTAACTGATCCTCACCTACCCATGGAGCACTAAGGACGCGGACGTGAAAGTCACGGCCATTTGCCATGTTTCGACTCGTAAGCATCAGATGGCTCTTAAATTTTTTATCATTGAAGATTATGAACCAAATTGGAACCAAATTGGACTTTCTGTTCAGCCTCCAGAGATCTTCAAAATTTATTACATACTACGTTGTAAAATCACAACATTTAGGCCGCTTTTGTGATTCTGCATTGAGAAAAGTTCTCTAACCTGGTAAGAAGGCACTTGAGAAGAGAGTTGCATAAAATAATTCTCCACTGACTTTCGATTTTAGGGTGACCCTACGGAGTGAATTCTTTTGCTGTCATGCCTCGTAATAGTCGATCTCAAAATATAGAAAATCAGGCCAAAAAATATTTTCACTCCCTGGTCTTTTGAGCTCGATGACCCACGAGAATTTCCCTTAGTGTCCCCTCTTGTACCACATGGTAACCAGAAACTCACTGTAGACATTGACTCCGGCTCTTACGCAGGTTCGGATGACCGTGATTTCCGGATATTTCCGGCCCCAAACTTGTCTAGCTCAAGCACGGAGCAGACTGCAATCAACAGTTTCGGTGTATGACTGACTGCGCACGAAACGTTCGTGTTGCCACACATAGAGGGCGCTCGCTTGCTGTGAGGGAACACTCGATCCTCAACCGAGCGCAGCAGCAAAGTTTTCCGGACACTTGTGTTCAACTTCACCTAAACAAATATTGCGGTTGCTGTTAACCTTTCTTTAAAGTACAATTTTTGCGTACGACTTCTCCTTCGTACCAAAACTCGTCATCTTCTGAGTCTCAACTTAGAACTGGAGCAACTTGTTCGTTCGTTGCAAACGTTCTTTACGTACTCGTAGCATGACAGGTGCATCTTACTTGACTTCCCTTTATTGGGCCAGAATTGGTGTGTTACAATCAAAGTCAAATCAACTGAAGTGAGATGAAGATATGAGGAGTCAGCCGGAACCTCTGTCCGGGCAAAGAGAACGCAAGAGCAAAGATCAGACGCTCCTGACGATCATTTTGTCAATTTTGTTGATACCGATTAACAGTTCAGAGCTAAGGATCACTTTGAGACCAGTGAAGCTGATCCTTCCAAGTCATAAGGCCTCGAAACCTGATATGCTAAAATCCTTCCCCTCAAATTCCGAGGCCTACTTGTGACTGAGGGTCTGATCCCAACCCTGTATCCACTGATCTCTCTATTGGTGTAACGGTGTAAACAGTCAATTCAAGTCAATCACGTTGACTTCAGCCGTGATAGAGCAAGGATGAAAAAGCTACGTGGAAAAGGGACACTTTGTTTCCGTCCTTCCCCACCCCTGTACGCAACGTGAACCACGTCAATTGCTCTGTCTCCGGACAGGTAGTACACGGGTGTGTTTTGTTTGGCAACAACCTCTCACTCGTCCTCGCTGGTGCCCACCGCCCCCTTACGGCGAGTAGGACCACATTTGGCAGGCCAAATCTGGCACAGCGTGCCAAAATCGGGGCTGTCGGGCTAGGTCAGCGCAGTGCACCGTCATCTCAGTCTCTTCCAGACAAATGTGACCTTCCTCTTCAGATGCTTCCGCAGCAATGTCGGTTTGTTCTGGTATCTCCGCCACAATCTGGGAATGAACGCACCCTTTCTTATGCATCTTCTTCAAGCTGGACGTAGAGAAAAAAAGTGCGATGCATTTCTGGGGATGCACGAACGAGCTCATCTTTTTTTATTCCACCGGCAAAACTTCTTCACTCCGATCTTTCACACTTGAGCGCGCGCTGTAGACATTTCCTGGTCGTGTGCGCGTCAAGAATTGTGTAACTAACCCATTGCGTCCTGCTCGTCTGCCGCCAAAAAAGAAGGATCTCCTTCTTGGGCCAAAAGGGTTAAATAATGTCTGCATGGGTGGCGAACTTTTTTCCCAGTTGACGAGTCTGTTGAGCGGTATAGGATCCTTGCATTGCCCTGGAAGTTCCCTCTACTCCCACACTGGGTGTCTGAGTATGCAATAAACGGTCAAGGATAAACGAACGTTCAAGGATATCGATGACAGAAGAAAGAAGGCTTTTTTTACTCTCACTACGAAAGCCAAAAAGTAGGAATCCCAATCTGGAAGGAGGTGTATTACCAGACTGTGCGTGGCAGACGCCGAATACCTCGGTACAGGATCTCAGCATCATTTTCTTCCTGGTTAAAAGCAAAGGAGTCGTCGCTCTCTGGGCTTGCGTGGTGCGGGACGACAGGGTGGCCACGCAAAATTGGCCACAGGACCTTGAAGGTCTTGAGCTGGTGCAAAGCTCAAGCCTGGTTGCCTCTGCAACTCCACGCCACGCTGGACGCGGTTTCGTTGACGTCCCCTGTCTGACGTCGGCCTGAACACCTGACTGAGGACAAGTGACTGACCCCGAGATGCAGGCAGGCTGACCCCGGGCTCAGTGGAGACGTTTGGGTCGATTCCCTATTTCCCAACCTGTGTGCCGTGGGCGCCAAAACTTGAGTAACGTCAAGCACGCGACCAACTTGAACCCGAAAAAGTCCAGGAGTTGCTCATGAGGAACCGCATGACGGGCAAGGCTGTGGTCGAGCTGCAACCATCGGATCCGTGTTCTGACGATGCTGCCCTCGCTCCCGATTGGTCCAATAGGAGAAGACCAGTGCAGCGGACCAAGGATCAGCTCCTTCTTTTGCTGTTACGGTGGCAACTAAGGTTGTCAGTTGTTGTCACATTTAGGGCTGGAAGTACTTGGAAGTAGGGGCCTACTTAGCACCAAAGCTTTAAGACCGGCAAAAAATGCAAACATTTACAGGCCTATTTGGAAAAGGGAAAATGTTTGTAGTGTGCCAAAATGTGTGCACCTCAGTGCACTAAACTGTGCATCGAAATGGATTATTGCGCGTCAAATTTTATCCCAGTAGGCACAGTGAGACTTTTATTGCCACCCCTGAAAACCGGTGCAGGTGTTCAGGCTTGCCACTTAGCTTAGGTTATGTTGTGTTGGGGTTAAGTGAGGTCAGGTCAGGTCTGGTTAGGTTAAGCCTAAACACCTCCCCCCCGACTTTCAGGGGTGGCGTCAAAAGTGTCACTGCTCCTACTTGGCTGAAATTGCATGCTTGAGCATCCATTTTGATGGCCAGCTTATTCATCTTGATCCGCTACACAATTTTGATCGGCCAAGAAGGCATTTCTGACGGTTCCTCCAGAAGGAAAAAAAGGCGGCTGCTCTAGTTTTGTCGCACCCGGTACCTTGTGTTGGCAGTCTCGGAGCCCAAGTGTGTCTGATTCTCTGCTATGGACAGGACAGATATCGAAGTGATTCCACAGCCTCCATCTCTGTCCAGACAGATCAGATCTTTCCATTGCTGTTCTGTTAATGAAGATTTAGCGAGCGGTAAAGAAAGAAGGAGATGGCGGCTCTCAGGAGGCCAGAAATTGTGGCCTGAGGCATCGAGGGCAGAGTTGCAGGACTTGGGCACTGTTTGAGTCTTCGGCCTTCACGGAGGTGACGCCGACCTCGTCCGCGTTGTCAGTCAAGAAAGCTTTTGTCTCTGTCTCTAGCCCCGCCTGGATCATGGCAGGAAGCTTGAAAGTTGCGTAGGTCGCGACCGTCACAACAATAGCACTTCCCGAAAACGGATTTCCTCACTACGCAAAGCGACTGAGGTGAACCCGACGGCAGACACAACTGCGGTTCAAGGCCGAGGAGGCCGAGTCTGCCCCGCTCGATCTGGATGTGCATCTCTCTGCTCCGGCCCACTTTTCAACGACTCATTAATTTCTGGGCTGCCTGCCCAAGGTCGGGCAGCCCCAATATTCATCTCGTCGCAAATTGGGCAGGTGGAGCCAGACTTCATTTGCACAAGAGTCCAATTGCTCAGAGACTCTGCAGAAGCTGCACGAACGCACCCGGAGGGGCAAGTTTTTTTTCTCTCTCTCCACCAGCTCTTTTTCCTTGTCGGACGCTGCACGTAAAATTGCAGCGTCGTCGTCTCTTTGCTCCTCCTCGCCAGCGAGCGCGTGGGGAAAAAGTAGGCGTAGAATGGGCATCAATTTCTGGGCGTTGCTGCCACAGAGAAATCAAGGTCTGCTGTGATTGATCTGACCGTGAACCGAGCACACTTAATTGCCGACTGGCGGGGTCGACGCGACCCCGACGCTCAAAGTGGAGCCCGAGACGTCCAACTGGGAGGAGGAAGGAAAGGGGGGGGGGGCAGAAGGTGAGGACAAAGCTGGACTCGGCCACTCCACTCTACTGGGGAAATTTGTGGAGAATCCTTTTTCAAAGGACAAAGGGAAAAATCCTATTCCTACGAGGAAGTGACAACCTTTGTTTTTTTTATCGACTCATCCAGTCGTGTGTGTCTGCCAGAGATAGGTGTAATTTGTGGTCCGCACGACCCAATTGAAGGGAAAAAGCGTGGCTTTTTCCAACAGCCCAATGAGCAAAGCAGCCACACCTGCGAAGGCGGCCAGCGCAGCCTGCGTCGTCGTCGCCGAAAGGTCCTTTTCAGTCCGGAGAGGCAGAAAAATAGCATGACCACGCGAAGATTGAAGCCAGTACCAAATGTCACTTTTTTTCTTCTTCTTCGTCGTGACATTAATTTCGTAAAAGATTTGACATTTAAAAAAAAAAGGCCATTGTTCAGACACCTCGCGTGACTTTCGAGAGACTTTCTATTGTGACCGACTTCACCCCTCCCCTGCGCTGAAGTTTGGCAGAAACATGACTTTTTGCTTCGCCTACAAGACTCATTTGTCAAAGCGCACAGCGAGCGTGCATACAAAGCTTCCACTGTTAAGTGGATGCGCTGTTGTGATCGGAGAAATACATTCTCAATGGTTGTGACTACCCTGAATATGACTGCAGTATTAGAAGCAAACAACAACTTCATTCCTGAGTGCATTTTTCCTCTCCTCCTCCTTCTTCTTCTTCTTCTTCTTCTTCCCTCCTGCGGCGCCGTGTTTGACACACATGCATAACGCCGGCAGCAGCAGCGGCGACTGCGCCAGCAACCACCGGGCGGGCGTCCATAAGGCCAGCTTCCTCCTCCTCCTCTTCAGTCACGTCGTCGATCTGGCGGAGTTCACATCTTCCGCGGTCTCTTCGCTCTCGTGCACTTGTTTTCAGCCAGAATCAGAGGAAGTGAGAGAAGAGGAAGAAGATGAAGAGGGTGCCAAAGTGGGAAGTGACGTGATGTGAGAAGTGCGACGACTTCATTGAAAGATCTGAAGACGAGAGGTGGGAAAAGCAAATTTGCCTAATTCGATCTCGCTGGGCTGAGCAAATCGCGTTGGCGGCCAAAAAGGATATTTTCTTCTCGGAAGCGCAGACGTGTAAATGTCGTCAAGGCCGGTGTTTTGTCTCGTGCTAAGAGGCAGGAAAGTCAAAACCAAACGCACAAAAGCGCGTCATCATTTCACGCTTCTGTAGCCAGTAGGCCTATTGCCGAGTAGGCCCTGGGCCTGTCTCTCGAACACACAGCAGCGATTTGCATGGTTGAGCATTCGATCTCTCAGACTTTCAACATCAAAAATTGTTGTGGCCTTTGAGAAACAATCCATAAATTGAAGAGCTTTTCAACCGTCACCTGGCATGCATGCGCTTGTCACTCTTTAGTGGGCTCCTTTTTTGCGCATGTCATGTTTGTGCGAAATTGCGCAAGAGAAATGCACGACTGGGGAGGAGGAGGAAGAAGAAGAGGAATTACAGCACTCGTTAGATGCTGCGAGTCTCTCCTTTTCTTCTTGATTAAGCCACAACCATTGAGTGGAAATTGTGTTTGGGAATTTAGACGTGAGGAAGGAGCAGAAACAAAGGCCAAGGCAGCCCTGGCGTGAGCAGCAGAGCAACACGCGGCAAAGCAGCGCAGCAACAGGCACACCGTACCCGATGGCCGGCACTGGCACGGGGTGCCGTTGTTTGGCATGGCACTGGCACGGGGTGCCGTTGTTTGGCATGTACTGGTACTGGATGCCGTTGTTTGGCATTGCACAGCACGGGACGCCGCCGTTTGGCATTGCGCTGGCACGGGCAAGGGCAGGGGACCCACGGTAACTCACCCGGGTGCGGATGCCTGTCACAGCGAGGTGCGTGCAGGCAGTACAAAAGGCTGCGGTTCCACAATTGCTTCTCGCCGGAAAAGCTGAGAATTATGGTCGCACTCACTCGGCGTCGAAAGATGTGTCTGGCGTCGTTCTTGGCGCTCTTGGAGGCTCCCGAGAGCATCCAAATCGGTCACGCGCGTCCAATGTTCAGACAGCGTTCAGCATTTTCCCACATCAAACAGAACAACTCCCTTGACTTATCCAGCACAGAAACTCATTCCAACCGTGAAAAATCGCTTTCTAGGAGGAAAAAGGAAAAAAAAAATCAACGTCTACTTTTTAGGGATTTAACGGGAAAAAAGGATCGTATTTTCTCCTTCTCCACAGTCCCCCTTTTGGGGGGGCCTCCCTTTCATTTCATTTTTTTTTTCTTGAGCGAGACCTCAGGATCTGCAGATTGAGGAAGAAATTTTTGCCTGTTTTTTTTTCATTTCTTCTCTGTTTTTTTTTTCATCTCCACACAAGGGAGACAGAATAATGAGGAAATTAGAACCCGTCTTCCTCATCTTGGGCGAGATGAATCAGGTCTAAGAGCGTAATTTCTACAAGCTTCTCTTCCCTTTAAAGTGAATTTCACTTAAAGAAGGGGGGAGCAAAAGTTACGAGGTGTTTCCTGCACGCTTGATTTCTACCTTAGCCACAGGACTAATTTTTGCTCTCCGTCCGAGCTCCTACAGGGTGGAGCGAGGAGCCTCGCAACTCATGCCCAGGGTGGAAAGACTCTGCTGGGTCCACCCTGTAGCACGGCCAAGTCGCTAACACCCCAGTCATATGCTAATGGTATGACTGAATTCTGGCTTTCTCAAGCCCCTCTTTTTTGTGTCTCGTCCGCGCATGCATTCATTTTCTTTCCAAAGATTTTAACGGTGGCATTCTGGGCACGTCCTGCCTGTGCACACGCACGTGCAAGAACTTCCACTCCCCCGTGTGCGCGCGCGTGGATCCGGAGGAGTTCGTGCGCTCCACATCAGCTGACTGCGATGACCAAGAGCAAATCGGACTCGATCGGGGGTCTTTTGGGGGGAGGGTATTTTGTTCTCTTTAAGGGAGGGGGAAGGGGGGGGGGCAAACGCGATGATGAGAAGGTCCATTTCGGACACTGACTGCTAAATGCAGCCTGTTCACGCAGCAAACTTTTCAATTCGGCGCTTTTTTTGCCGCCTCAGCATTATGGACATGCGCGTTGACCTTACTACAACAGCCTCAGTGATGATGCCAGCCCCAAATTTTTGGACTCGCCCGACCAGCATAACAAAGGGGTTCGCTGGAGTCTCCTTTACTGGGATGGAACCTTTTGGCCCCAGTACTATTATGTCATGCGAAATGACCGTGTGGGAGTGGGACAAACTGCGATGTGGAGACCATTCTGTGCTTTATTCACCATGGACTTCCCTCTTTTCAAAAAGTCATAGGCCCGCATAGGCCTATTTCGCAGCTTTTCACTGCCCGCCAATTTTGGCAAAAAAAGAGAGAAAATGCTTCGCTAGGTAGAAAAAGAGCCTCGCGTCGTCCCTATGAGAACACGTTGTATAGTAAAAGAGCGCTCAAAGTTAACAAAAAAAGGTCGTGTCTGGATCAAAACTGGGCAGTTTTGGCCGCGGGCGAGGTTGTCCAACACCTTATATTGGGCCTGAAAGAGACAGGAGCTACTTCTCGTATGTCTCCTTCCTCAAGAGGTGGTTGTTTCAGTCAAGTAGCGGTGTCAGAGGACGGACGCATCACACTCATCACGCGTTAGAAGACTAAGCTTATTGAGAATGATTTGTGCCCATGGAGGCCTTCAGCGGCTGTTTTTAAGGCCCAACGAGGCAATGTGAAGACAAGTTCTTTCCTACTGAGTCCATTGCCGGCCCAGTGTTGAATGACAAGATCATTTTCGCCAACTGGAGACCGACAGTGTGACTGCGAGTGAGAGTCCGACTGACTTCGATGCGGAAGTTGGACCGGGTGGAGTGGACAGAGGCTCGTCCTCACCCCCGACGACCTGGGCCCGGTGCAGAGGCTTGAGAGGACCTTAACGATGCCGATCGAGATGATGGAACTTTTTTGGTCCCTCAGCTGTGCTAGATTTGGCTCACACAGCGTGGACGGGGTTGCCGTTGATGATCTTGAAGCCGTCTGCTCGTCCCAGCGCTGGCTTCTCGAGAATTCGACTATTCACACGTGTTCTCGAGCTTCCGCACCAAATGTCCCTTTTTTGAGGGGGGGGGGCAAGAATTTCGGACTCTAAACAATTGACTCTCAATTTTGCCACCTCTGTACTCTGCACGTGAAGAATGTGATTTCAACCTTTCTTCCTACGCACACGAGCATCTTCTGCCTCAGCTGTGCGGGACATCTGATCGTGATCAGGGTCCTCGTCAGCGTCAGCGCCAACCTCGCTCCGCCCAGGCTCTGACGAGTGCTGTGGACAAAGTAACGAAGCTCGAGGAGCTTTTGGGAGCCGACATCAATTCCTTGACGGACACTCCGAACAATGCGTGCAATGCAGCAGAGCGACCACAGAGTGCAGAACTTGTACTTGTCATTGTATCTGAAAGCTCGGCAAGGTCTTTTTTCATTCCTGTCTGCCAAAGCGTCACGAAAGCAATTTTCGTAAAAAAGAAAAAAAAACAAGCATGCGCACATCAAATTAGGCAAAATTTGGCGTTACCAAGGAAAAAACTGCCAAAGGGAGAGAAGAAGAAGACCCCTGAGGATTGAAAGTCACGAGAATAATTTGGAATACGTGTTTTTTCCTTCCTTCCTTCCTTCCTCCTCTAGACAAAGAGGGGGGGGACACCAGAGGTCTCTCACGCTCGCCACCGCCACCGCCACCGCCATCGCCACCGCCGGCGATCCCGCTCAGGGCGCCAACGTGAAAGTCTGATTGAGTTTTCTTTTCCCATGCATGAGGAAGAGAAGAAGAAGGAAAACTGGTGAAGAAGGAGAAAAATGTCCTTGACAAAGTAGTGACCAAATCGGTCCTTTTCTGTCTTGGTGATTGTGCAACGATGATGAGGAAGAGAACGCGAAGGAGAAGAAGCGTCGGATGAGAGCGGTCTCATCCGCGAAGAAGGAGAACAAGGAGAAGAAGATGCCCCTCCCGCAGTCGTTGATCACGTTCCAGTACGTGGTGGAAAACATCCTGGTGGACGACGAGAGCGAAGAGGATCGTTCGGCTAGACAGAGGTGGCTCCAGGAGGAGAACCACAGACTCTTCAGGATGGATCACAACCACAACTTCAACGTGGGAGACGATTTCGTCAGGCAAAGGTAGAGATGGCTACGGACAGACAGACGGACAGACAGACGGACAGACAGACGGACAGACAGACGGACAGACAGACAGACAGACAGACAGACAGACAGACAGACAGACACACAGACAGACAGACAGACACACACACACACACACACACACACACACACACGCACAGAGGAGACCAATAATGTCACAATTGCTGTTGTCAAAAAAAGTCAAAGTCAATTCGTGAGTGATGTTATTCGGTCCCCTCCCTCTTCCCCCCTGGAAAATGCAACCTAAAGAGGTCTCTTCTTCGATTGCACCGCCAATTTCATGGGTGATTTCCCGCGGTTGCGGATCAAGGGGTGACGAAATTTCCACTGCGGTGCAAGGTGTCATTTCCGTGACTCTTCGGGCTGACAGATCTGATAAGAAGTCACTTACTGACACCAGTGACACAGTAATCGCTTTATTCTCTGCCAGAACATGATGTTACAGCCTCATATTTCTCCTCCATTTATCATGGTTGGCGTGAGGTTCCTCTTTGTGTTCTGGAGGAGGACGCAAAAAAAACCCTGAAGAAAAAGAATGTCAAGAATGGCGCTTCTTTCCTTGATTGACGTGATTAAGACTCCACTAGGGAGACCAAGACAGTCAGGCACGTCCGCTGTATCCTGAAGTCCTTCGTGTGCCTCGAGTACAGTGGGATCTGCTTATGTCGTCCACCTGCGGCCGTGCGCGTGCGTCCTGGCTCATTCTTCAGACATCCACCGGATGCGCCGTCCGGTGCCTACGTGCCCCGGGCTGGCGACACGAGCCGGTCCCCACTGTGGGACGCTATCATCAGCACTTGGTACTTCATATCTGGTAATACAGACTCACCGTTGGACGTCATAAAGCACGAACGCGGTGCCAAAGAGTAATCCAGTCATACAGATTTGTCTTGAAAAATGACACCTTGCCAGAAGAGGTGAAACTGGCTGGCGGCAGGCACCAATCCCATCTCGTCGGGCCCAGTCAGTCCACAACAAATTCTTGTGGCGTGGAAAACTCTATGGAAATGTGACTTTTCCACTGCCAAAAACGAAGAAAAAAGTTTCCAGTGAAAGTTTCTTTTCTGCCTCTCAATGACGGCAATTTGCTAGCATGCGCGCGCGGCGGCCACGGCGGCCACGGCGGCCACGGCGGCCGCGGCGGCCGCGGCGGCGGGTAACCCCCTCCCCCCCCTCCATTCCCCTCAGATCGAGTTTAATAATGTTCCAATACTAGCCTCTCTTCTCCTTCTCCACACGCGCGCGTTGGCGGAAAAGTAATGGAAAATTAATTATAAAGGCCGGGCGAAAGAAAACAGCCAAAAAACTTGCTTTACAGAGTTGTTTTTTGTTGGGGTTCCTGGGAGTTTCCTCTAATAAATCTGTCCCCCCTTCTTTTTTTTTTAGTAGCTCCGCACAAACCAGGAGGGCGGTCACGAAGTCATAAATCTATAAATCGCTTGGACAGAAGAAGAAAAGGTCGTCACAAACTGCACTGAACACAAAACGGTGGCTGAATTTGGCAGCTGTTTCGTGGTTCTTTTGCTGTGTTCACTGGTTATTGGAGATGCAATCAGATGGGGTCACTTTGCTGCCTCGAGCCGGAGTCAAGGTGTGCTTTACCCCAGTGAATAGCTCAAGTTGCAGCCTCGTAGAGGCGCTTTTTTTTTCCCATCGAGCAGAGATGCAGCCAGTAAACAGTAAAGGATTGACAGCTGCTGAAAAAGTCCTTCCAAATGTTATAACTTTAGGTCATGTTGTACCTGTTCCATCGGTGTCAGCATCAAAGTGCTTGGCTTGATGAACGTTTGATCCGTGATCTTGCGTGACGCTGCCTCAACCACCGAAATGTCCACAGGTGGTGCACAAAGCGGCACATTTGCTTGGCCTCCCAGTTGACCTTCCTCCACTCTGGGTGACGTCTCAGCCTGGCAAAATGTGGAACCCAACTCTCTCACACACCAAGTTGCACCTTTTGTCAGGCTGAGGTCACTCCTAACTGACTGTGTGCTTAACAGTTGTGACAAGATACAGCACATCTCATTTACTTCGTGTAGATGTCTGACCCCGACGTCATCGTTATCGTGTAGGCAGATGGTGTGTGGACCTGGCACAACATCTCGGGGGACTCGATGCCTCCCTGTCAAAAAGATTTGTCCAAAAGTCCTCTTTCACGTACTCCCCGATGAAAACAGAGTAAGTTTTCCCCACACAACTGGGCACGAAGCATGGGCACAAACTTTGCCAAGTCCGGATGCAAATCAGCTAGGCCTTGGGTAGGCCTAGCCCACTCTCTTCATCAAGGAGTGCCAGAGCTGCTCACTCACCCTCTGGTAATCTGGAGACGGAGGAAGGGAGGAAGCGAACTCCCCAGCTAAAATATTGCGTACGCGTCTTTATTTCTCGAGTATCTGTTTGCAGCGCCCGCCCAGGCGATCACGAAGTATATTTGCCGTAAAAAAAGGGGGCTGATGAGAGAAGAAAGAGACGATTTTTTGCACGCACGGACGCGGGCACTCAGGCCGGCCGGCCGGCCGGCCGACCGGCTGGCAGGCCCACATTCGTGAGGGCCTGAATGAGTTGGCAAACAAGAAATCAATTCAGACTGGAATGAAACTGTGCAGTGACGAAAGAAAATATTCAACTGTTCCCCCTATCCTGGGTGGTCAAGCGCCGGGGCTTCATTTTCAGCTTTTTTTTATGCCCACTCCAGCCCGTTCCTCTCCCCCAGCAGGTGGAGAAAAATGGCAACTGCCCATTTAAGACAGCGCCCATTATCTTTCTCTCAGTCTTTTCTCCCTCAATGAGTCTCTCTTCCCCCTTTGTGTGTGCGCTATGAATGCCAGCAGCATCAGCCGCGGCCGCTGCAGCGACCAAGACCAACGTCTCTCGCCCAATCAATCACTGTGAGCGCGGAAATAATGACTGCAGCGCCCCTATCAAACTTGCCTCCATCATAATGGCCGGTTTCTTATTGAAGCCACCGCGTGCGCGCAGCGCAGCAGACAAAGATATCTTGGCTGCCAGGCAGAAATTGCTGTTTAGTCACTGACAATTGAAACGCCTTGGGACAGACGAAAAAGCAGCACAACAGAAGAAGGCCTTGAAAAGGCCTTGAAAAGGCCTTCTTGCTCCTCCTCTCCGCTCCGCCAAATTTCGTGTGGGGAATGAAGCAGTTTCCAGAAGTGGGGGGATTCTTCTGGCTCGCCAACTTGGTGAAGTGAAACGACGTCTTCTCTGCCCCTTTTTCGCGCGCACTTTGCTGACCCAGGCTTGAACCCTCCTCTCTTAAGGAGGAAAACACGCAATCTCACTCTTTTTCCTTCGTGTCCCGGGTGTCAAAAAAAGCATGCGCGTGTGCAGACTTTTACATCCCCCCTAAAAAAAAAAGGGCTGAGGAGAAAAAAAAGGCCCCCCCTCCTACGTGCTCCAAGATGACGCAGACCAGACATCAACCCTTGACATTCGATCTCTTCGCACGAGGATCGAATTATGACCACGGTAAAACAAGGCGCAGTAAAGTGGAGCCATCGTGATAATAAGCAAGTCACATGCCTGGAGATTATGTATTGTGTGTGCCAAGAGCAGCAAGTGTTCATTTGTATGAGAGAGAGAAATCTAGCAGAGTCACCAGAAATGACGAAACACAATTCATAAATTACCTGGGAATACTTGTTAACTGCCATAAATGTATGTACACCGTGTCCATTTTCTTTTCGAAAATTTCGAGAGGTGGACACATGGTGAGGTTGAAAAACTCTGGGAGGCGCCAAATCCTTGGTGTGTTGTTAATTACCACATGTGTGAGCGTGTGTGTGCATGGGTATGAGCGCGTGTGTGGGTGTGTGGGTGGGTGCATTTGCGGAACATCTACTGAGATTGGATATCTGTATTTGCACATCCGCATCTGCATTGGCAGGAAGGTGAAGTCGGTTCGGGCCAGATTCGAGCTTTAGCCAAATCTGAGCCCAATTACATCCCCACTTACGGACACTAGAGCAGTTGTTTGGCAATCATTTCAACATCCCATCGCAACCGTCTCAGTGGGAAAAGCCTGAAAAACTGCTGCTTTTTTTTAAATGTACGTATTTAATACGTGTCTGCTAAGTTTGAATTTTAGGTTAAAGCACAGAATGAATCCTATAGAGTTGGAAAAACTTCGAACCAAGACCGTTTTGGGTCACGTCCGCATCTGTGCCAATGTCAAGTTAGGCATATGCCAAAGACCCGCAGATGCGTAAAAATGCCTCACCCGAGGCATCTCCAAAGCTTGAGGCATCAATTTTGTCAGTAGAAATGTGGACTTGACGAAGAGGCCACATGGTGGAATAGGGAACTTTTGCCACTGATTTCAACCAGTGGCTTCGCTGCATTGATCCCAGCTCAAGGACTTCCCTGCCCGGTGGGAGGAGAGTGATTAAAGTACCTCGGGTGAGTGATGGAAGCTTGGGTGGTCTCCACAAGCTCTGAGCAAGCAAGGAAAGGTAGGAAAAAAGAGCATCTTCGTTTTTTCGACGGATTGGGAAGAGCTGGATAAGGAGGCCGCTCAGTTCTATCACAAGGTGCAGAAAGAACAGTTTAGAGGTTGTCATCACCTCATCTCGGCCATGAAGGCGTGATTTTGTAACACTCGAGACTACCATAAAAAAAAACAACTGCAGCACTTTATAATTAAGCAAAAATGGTTCCCCCCGGAGAATTAAGCGTAGCAAAATGAAGGGAAGGCCTTCAAAAGTCTTGACGAGGTGGTCCTCATGTAATTCCGAACAACGGAGGTCAGGATTGGCAAAGTCTTGCTCGACTCCTTGTTGCGGAAGAAGAAGGAGCTGTCAACGACTAAGAGCCAGCTGCCGATCCAGGGAGCCAAGTTGGACAAGTTGGCGTCCAAGACGATCAACTCTTGATGGCATCAGCTTCAAGATCGGTGGCAACCCTGTCTTCCCATGGATGGGGGGTCACGATTTTCCTCGAAAAAACGCAATCCTCTGATAATGGGATGGGGCCAGAGCAGAGGAGAAGCAGAAGAAGAAAAACCCAAGGCAAATTAACATCAAGATTGTATGAGAACTGGTTGAGATTCAAAAGAGGTTTGAAATAAAAAACTCAGCTGCAGGCAATGGGAAATTTTTTTTGCACAATGCACTTTCCCAAGTTCCTCACGTAAGAGGGGCGAAAATCGAATTAAAAAAACTGACTGCAAAGCACTGCAAAGCAAACCTGCCCGTTCGGCCCCAGTCAGCCTGCCACCTTGCGTGTCGTAGTCAGTGCTGAGAAGAAACAGAGCGAAATGGACGCACACAATAACAATTTCTCCCCCAGCGAATAAAAATGCGGTGATTTCTTTGCCTCTGGGCTCAATTGCCTCACATTTATTCCTCTGTGAAGAAACTTTTGAATTATTGTCGTCTAGGAGGGGGGGGGAGCTGAGGGGAAAAAGTCACAAGAATGTAGCTTGGCCCATTTCAGGCCTATGATTGCTGGCAATTTCGACCCCCCTCCCCTCCCCCCCCTTCCAGTGAAGAATGAGCTTGATTGCATTACAATTCATTACTGCAGGAGAGGAAATACGCATTATTTATGGTCTCGGAAGCTGCTAGACAATTATCAGACCTTTGTATGCGCGGTGCCATAGCAGGTAAAAAAGTACAATTTGCAGCAAATCTTCCTATCTGGCCTTTAAGGAGTCCTTGCACGGGCGAAACTTCCAGAGCAAAAAGCCTCACTTTGGTCAATGGCTGCAGACTGTAGATGATTAAATTCTGCCCGTTTAACAACCTCTTCAGAGATCTGCTCCAGTCCTAATTAGGAGAGGCAGCAGGCATTAAAATATCAAGTTCGAGATTTCATACTGCGATAGCCAACATAGGAAAAAAGGAGATCTTTTGCACGCTCCGTATCCACATGTACATACCCAAAAAAAAAACCTGCGCAATTTCACACAAGTTCGTCTCTGGCCTTCATCTCTTTTTTCTGCCAAATTCAGCTGAATGTCTGAAAGCTACTCTTTGGAAGAAAGATGAGCTGATTTCACTGTTAGCGAGGAAAAACTGTCACACACAAACAGGGTTCCAAGTTGTTCCAGGCTGACCCGTCGAGCTCAGCTGACCCCTCCAGTGCGATCCATCACTTGGGTAGGGTAGGGTTTAGACGTCTGAGGACGGATCATTCCCGATCCTCGGCCAGGGCTCCATCTAGTCCAAGATGTGCTCCATCTACATCGAGCTTGTCGACATCGTTATCACGACCGGCTTGAATAAGTGTGACTGATTCCAGGCTCATCCCTCAACTAAACTTACTGATGAGACCGTAGTCGCGGGGTCGGCCTCCTCCAGCATCCCCCCCCCCCTGTCCGAAGTCTGAAGTGTGCGTGCGTCCGCACATAGTTTTGCTCCACATAAAAGCTTGCTGAAGTAACGTTTTTCCGCGAACGCAAACGCGTGGGGGAACCCAGGAAATTGACAGGAGGGAAGAGGTACCCTTAATTAGAAGCCATTAAGGAAGAGAAGAAGGTTCACTGGTAGAAGAAGGAAAAGATTTCATCATTTGGCTGTAATGAACAACCTTATTAGCGCCTTAAGTCGGCCGCAGCATTAATGACACGCACGTCAAGATAAGTTGTTACGCACTTGTATTCACAATGGAGAACAATTTGGCGGTATTGCCATACCTTGAGCTGATGCAGCAGCAGCAGCACCAGCACCTGTAGCAGGTGGCTGAAGGAATTCACCACTGCACTTCCGGCATCAACTCCTCTGGCAGTGCAATATTTGACGGAGTTAACGAGTGGCGAGCAGGAGCTCGTGAGAATGAGTTTTCATTAAAGTTACATGAGGAAAAAGGCCTGCGTGATGCTTCCCATCCGATCTGGGCCTGATGGTCAGATCCAGGCCTGGTATTCAGATCCAGGCCTGGTATTCAGATCCAGGCCTGGTATTCAGATCCAGGCCTGGTATTCAGATCCAGGCCTGGTATTCAGATCCAGGCCCGGTATTCAGATCCAGGCCTGCTGGTCAGGTGGAGTAGATACCCGATAAAGTGCAGTTTCCAACCTGAATGTGTCACTGACTAGTCTGTTTAGACTGAGGTTGCTGGTTACATCCAGACCTAACCTGCTGAGGGATTCAGAAAAAAGTCTTGGAGACAGCTTGGACCGGTTAAAATCCACCTGGACCGCTTCATTCAATGTGATTTTCAATCATGATTGCAGCTGAAAAGAAAGGAAGATGCATTATCTTCTTGAAGAACCCTCTAAGTCAAGCCCATGGAGGCTTCTCAGGCCCTGCAGTAAGGCCTTGAGGTGAACACTACCGAATTAGTCGACAAATTTAACCTTGGCTGATTTTTGTCTGTGTGTGATTCATGGCCAAAAACATAAAACTACGCATCATCGAGTATTACATGTATATTTCCCGAACCAGCATCTTCTCGAGCATGTGTGCAGTTGATTGAGAAATTTACGTTGTTCCATTTTCTTATTAAAAAACTCCATCCTTTAACACATGAGGACACAATAGGAAGAGCAAGTCTTCATCTTGAGCAGCAGAAAAAGTTACTGGGTGGGAGGGGGCGTGGAAGGGGATGCCCTCCACAGACACAGGGTTGACCCGGAAGGTTGACCTTGAGGGGCCTAATAATAACGTGTGCAATGAATTGGTGGGATATGCTAGTAATGACTAACTTGAGACATGTTATTCCAAGATGAAGTCAGATGTCGCTGCTAACCTGTTCCGTACATCAAGTGAGCTGTTTCAGGACAGTAGAAACATCATTTTACCAGTGCCCTGTACTGGGGACATGCTTAAAAAGCACACACGCAGTATGCGCTTCATTGGACTGTATTTTTCCATCACTCCGCTCTAACGTCGACCTTTATATTGAGCGACATGGACCTGTCTCAGAATTAACCCCTCAAGACATGTCTCAATATTGTCTTAGCTCTCACCCACAGCTTTTACAGACATCAGATCTCATAAATGTTCAATGTCACATGGCGATCTGAAAAACCAAGCTGGTCTTCGAACTGAACCTAAATCACGGCTGAAATGCTAAAGGAAGCAATGTGACACTGACAACTTTTGCATGGTAAGCCAAAATCCTCAAATAGCATCAACAACTGCATCAAGATCCTACTGCTTCTCAAATTGTTCTTGCACGATGTCAGAGTTGTTGCCTCTTCAAAAGTTGTCCTTGTCGATGCTGGCTGTGATGTTGTCGAAATTTGTTTCCAACGCTTTGCTCTAAGTTCCCACAAAATCTTTTAGCCCAGGATGAACAGGGTGACAGTAGAAAAAAATTCCTTAAAGCATTATGGCTACGGTGCACACTATCTATTTAATAAGAATGAATGTTGGCTGCCTCCTGCCGCTCTACGCAACTCCCCTTAACTATCTCTCTGCATGCTTAATGCACTTGGCAAAAACATCGCCAAGGGGAAGGTAGCAGTGGGGCCTTAGTAGGCCCGGTCTAGGCCCACCCTTGCCTGAAAGATCGAGACAAAAAACTCTCTGTTCCGTGTTGGTGCGTTCGCGCAATTTAATTTTCTTTTCGGACTCGTGCGCTTTTTTGTGACATTATCTTGTCACTTCTTTCTCTGCTCATGACATCAAGTCAGTCAGATCAAGGCAGGCAGGAAGACTTGACCCCTCTTAGACAAGAGCATAATAGTGGGTGTCACAGTCATCCCAGAGCCCATTTTCTGCCTCTTTTTTGTGTCCCCAAAGTTGTGCCCAAAATCGCCCGCTCATAAACTGTTGACTTCTCCCTCTTCCTCCCTCCATCATTTGGACAAATTTGCATTCTGCGGCGGGGGAAAAATATCCACTCGCGTGGGTGTGAGGAAGTAAAGTACAAGTATGGGTGAGGCGTGTGCCCATTTTTTGCCCTCTCTCTCTCTCGCCCACTTAGTACGTACCTTTTTCCTCTCTCAAAGGCCATTATGGTCGCGCGTGTACACGCGGAAGAAACCGGAGACTTCCGAAAATAGATTTGGTTTTGTACACGAGAGGAAAAACAGTGCAAATGCTGGCAAAAAAAAAAAAAATGTCCCCCATCGAGGAAATCTCGTCAGGTCCCTATTGGAAAAATCGCCTGTGACATTGACGACACACGTGACTAGACCGTAGATAAGGAGGGAGGAGACGACTCTTTGCTCTCTCCAGGAGGATTTTTTCCCCCCTGCCAGCTGAGGAAGAAGTGTAGACTCTTTAAAAGTCACCCTTTGTTGCAAAATGTGGGCATTTGTTCATGTCTTTTGTGAAGCTCTGAACTCTTGCCTAACTCAGGATAGTCATCATCATCTCGCTTGTTTCACTTCTTGTGAATGCTGCTGCTGCCGCTATAATCTTAGGAGGGCATCTGCACATCTACCGAAAAAAGAGGGGGAAAATGTGCTCGAGCGCGCGCGCCCTTAACTGGTAGCTCAGAATGAGCTCCTCAACTGCTGTGAGTTTCCCAACCCCAAGTCGTGCTTTATTGGTGACCTCGGGTGACCTCAGCAGCCTTAGACACTAGCTCACGGCGTCTGAGTGCGACTTGACTTAACCTTACTATCATTAGTCTGCTTTGGCACTGGTTTGTTTTCTGGGCCACACTCAAAATATTGGCGGTTTTCCAGTTTTTTGCTCACTGGACGAGTAGGCATGCTGCAAGATGCGTATCTACTTTGTTGTCTACGTACCTGCCCACTTGCATGCCGATCTCGTGAGCAAAAGTTCGTACGCCACCAATAGTCAGACTTTACCATTTTTATTGCCTTGGCCAGACAGATGGTGGAGCTGACTACTTGTCATGCCTTCACTTTGCTTCACCTGACTTCAGGGTTGTGCTTTGTTTAGCACTGTTTTGATTTTCTCGGCTAAACACATGTGGCTCAGCTGACTTCACGTGTCTGCTTGACTTGGTTCTCCACACGCTCATGCCCATTTCAATCCAAACGTGGAAATGTATTCTTTCACCCATTCTCGTGCACATCGACGAAGTCGACCTGAGAGATCCAGAAAAAAAGGAAGATGTCAGGAGAATGAGCTTGAAAGAATGATGATGTTGCTACAACGAAAATGACGACTTGCGGAGCTCCAGCAATTGGCAACAATAGCTGCTTGCCTTCTTTGGAGCCGCTGTTCCAACCGCGTGCTGCAAATTGGTCTCTTCAGAGAAAATGATAGAGGAATCGCTAGCACTCGTTGTTATCTGACCAGTCTTTGTCGTCGGCCTCTGTCGGGTGCGTCCACACAGACAGACTCATGCAGGGACAGCCCAAGGGCTGTAGAAGAGGGGGAAAATGTAACATGTTGCTATTGCTAACGCGGCCTTTTAAGACACCTTTTAAGATGTCACATTGATGTGTGTCTTTTTGTTGCAGCCGCCTCAAGTCCGAGTTGGCCATGCTGCGCAAGAAGGGCGCCCTGCGCGTGCTGAACAACGGCGGCCCCTCCGCCACACCCGGCCAGACCCACGTGGGGGGCGGCCCCGGCGCCACCTCCACCGGCATCGGCAGCCTGGGCCTGTGGACGCCAGACCCTTCCCGCGCGTGCGGACGCTGCAGGGCCGAACTGGGCAGGATCATGAACCGCGGCGCGTTCTGCAAGGTCTGTAAGGCCAGGGTGTGCAAGGCGTGCCGGGAGTACAACGTCAAGGGAACTGACTGGATCTGCACCGTCTGCCACAAGATTCTGTAAGCGTGACTCTTGCCTCTATTCTCATAATACTGTTCGGTGATACTTCCCTGCTTTATTGGATACTGTGAATACGATGGCAGGTTCAACCTTGCCATGACAATGATGATAACCACACGAAAAAGATAACTGACGGGTATTATTGCGTGGAAAATGTCCTCATGAATGTTTTGTAAGCATCGTGGCAGTTGATCCTTAACGCTGGGTGTGTCTTTCAGGCTCGGCGTAAATCCGAATTGTGTAGCACTGACCATAAGTGGTTCTCACTTTTGGAGCATTTTTTTGTTTGGAAATTCGGATTTAAGCAGGAGGTCTTGACTAAATCATAAGTGGTGATGCAATCATTCCGTGGTTCAATGAGACTCAAACCGTGATCAAAGCTTAAAGCTCAACGGGGACGCCTTTAAAAAACGGAGGTTGCGAGATTGCTGCGTCTGTAGTCCCGACACTTTGGGCGTGTACCCAACTGTGCGCACGTTTTTAATTTCGCACGCGTTCATGGACGCCACTCCCTCTACTCGTTCGTCGCAGGTGCGCGGAGTCGACATGTCCATGGTGTCCAAGTAGATAAGGATACATTACTGAAGGAAGAGAAGAAACTAAGAGGATGAAACAACATTCCGCGGCTCAAGATGACGTCAGCCCGTACTAGATAGAAGCCTTCGTCGTTTAGATTTTTGAACTTGTGCGTATGCACAAAGGTGGTGAAGGCGGCGCGTAGGTCGAGGTCCCCACCCTAGTGAGTAGTGACATAGTTTTCAGTGTGGGCAACGTTAGTGTGCAATCATATTTTGTACTCGCAAGTGCGTCCAAAATTTTTGCACACGCTTCAAGCTACACCATGTCCCGGTCCAAGACGTACTTGGGAGGAAAATGCTTCAAGAAGGCCGAGGAACTAGGTCCTGGCCCCTTTTCCTCCCTCGACTGCAACTCTCTTAATTCTCGTTCTCCTGCAGAGTTGCCACGTGGTATGTGTGTCACACAAGATGGATGGAAGCTGTTCATGCTGTGTCGCCTTCATGGAAATTAGTAGGAGTCGCACTGAGAACATTGATGTTGATCTAAATGGTCAGGAATCCTGACTTTAATGTCAGAAGTCGGATTATGCGTATGTAGAAGTCGTTTATCCTTTCTGCGGCAGGCTTGATTCTCTTTGGAATCCTCACTGGTTCACAGACTTCAGTCCACCCTGTTCTGGGTGCGATTCATTCAGCTCAAGCCAGGTTTTGGGCCCCAAATTAGCCATTCAGCACCCAAATCTCCGATAGTTCAAGGCAGCAGCATTTAGCTGGAATCTTGTTCAACAGCATCCGGACAGCCGACTTTTTCGACACCAAGCCCGTGTTTGTCATCCTAGAAAGTCCCAAGGTCAAGCCCATGTGCGCCGCTCGGCCTGTTTTTCCATCAAGCCCGTGTATGTCTCAAGGCTTGAAGCAGTGTATTCAACACGACCTACTGAGGCCTTTTCAAGGTTTGTTTAAGCACTTTCGACCCCTACTCGAGTGGGTCCCCTCACATGTCGCCCATCGATGTCGTGCTCGACTGATGCTGAAATAAACCTTAGAACATATTCATGCAATGTTAAGCATGGCAATCCCAAGTCTCTGTACTAAACGATTCTCCATAAATGCAAGCCAAACGGGAAAAAAGGACGAAACTGCCGCCACTGTCATAAATCCAACAGTTATGAAAAGGTGCAACGCGGAGTCCGCCCCTTCCTTACTTTTATGCCTGCCAGATGTCACTAAAAATTTAACTAGTGTCTCTTCCACTCCGATGCTTCTCTCGTTCCATCTCGCTCTCGACCCTTTTTCGTCGAAACCAAGAGCGCAATAACCAATAAAAAGTGAGCGGGACGAACAGACTTAAAATGGAGTCACCCAAAAATGTCAGCTAGAGTTGCTAGGCAGATGGACGAGTGCTGATTGTCCCATTCCTTTCACAGTAAGTGGGAAAAAAGTGGAACTTGTGGAACTGGGGCAAAACCTTGAAGTCACTCAATTTACAGGGGAGGGATTAATGCTTGGCATCACGCTGGGCCGTTATTGTTATACTCGTATTCTTCCCACAGATCAGCATTTTCCCTTCTCTTTGTCAGTCTGCTTCTGGATGTCTGGCCGGGTATTAGACCTGTGCCAAGAGTAATCCAGTCTGGAGATAAATTTGAACAACGACGTCAGCGCAGCATGATTGAGTGGAGGTCAGGCAGAGTTTGCGATGTCCATGTCAACCAATTGTCCTCAAAACATCCCCACTGACTTGATGAGAACTCTCAGATAGAGGGGACAAAGTCTTTTTCTCCTTATTAAGCTTGTTGGATCCTTATTTATGCACTTTTTGTCAATGACCTGACTCGTTTGACCCAGCTCAGGCCGACGTTTTTTGCTTCTCGTGGGGAAAAAAGTGACCCCTTTCAGAAAGTCTGAGTCACGAGCCGAAATGCTCGTGTGCAACGTGTATGTCTCGGCTTGCTTTACTCATTTCCACACTTCTTACTGGACAGACACTTTTTATTATGACTTTGCTTGACTTTGCTTGATTTAACTTCACTTGGGTTCAGTTGACTTGACTTCAACTGACATGACTTCAGTTGACTTGACTTCAACTGACATGACTTCAGTTGACTTGACTTCAACTGACATGACTTCAGTTGACTTGACTTCAA
>JAAUXU010183541.1_pt1 | contig 72885 bp, 76 predicted proteins | sample 7278151 | NCBI WGS metagenome assembly JAAUXU01 (sample SAMN14350113, study PRJNA611818) | marine sediment metagenome | isolation source: surface marine sediment (1.8m) | place: French Polynesia: Moorea | collected 2018-08
CCCCTACCCCCACCTCCTCTCCCCACCCCCGCCCCACCCCCACCCCCCCCCCCCCCCCCGCCTCGCGGGGGGGGGGGGGCCCCCCCCCCCACGCCGAGAACGGTGTCAACGTTGCATAGGTGGCACCCGTAAACTCGAAGCGACCAAACTGGACGACCAAAGTATCCGCTGAAGTGACGCCATCAGCCACAAGACCCTCTGTTCCACCATGTTCGGGCTGAAACAAGACTTGAGGCTTGGTCTCACCGTACACGGCTGCGAGATCTCGCACCACATGACTAGAAGGACTTTTATTGTGACTTTCTAACCCGTCAGTCACTGACAAACCTAGTAACTGCGCTATGGAGACAGAAATTTTGTGGCACATCATCTATATTTCGTACATGCGCTCGTTATAACATTTAACATCATATAAAGCACACGTGCAGCGTTCGTCACGTACACATGTCTGAAGAACATTTCTACGAACGAAATTGCTCAACCAGTGTCGAAACAGCAATGCTGAAATACCTGCATAAAGAATAATGACTAAGGGAGGTAAAGAGAGCCGAGGGGGGAGGGGGGAGGGGGGAAGTCGTGGTCATGATCTCTCCCACCCATGTGGTGTCTCTGGCACAAAATCGTACGACGCACGCTTCATCCCTCGTCGTGCAGGCAACGTATACGTACTTTAGTCTCTGCACAAGGCTGCACTACTATGGAGACACGTAAGTCATGTCCACGGTCCCCCTGGAGGACTCTGCTTGACCCTCCTTCTGCCACTCACCATCTGCCAGGCCACTGACTGCAACCTCCTCAAGCAAAACTTTTCTCTACGCTGTAGCAGTACAGTACTGTTAGATTTAGGAAAAGACATCCACTGTCTCCTTTCCACCTCCGCTCAACCTTTCCTCCCCCTCCTTTCAGGCCCCTGACCACAACCCCGCCTGCCACGCAATGCACGTTCGAGTACTTTACTTTCAGCATAATGCTGCACCACTTAGCCTTATGAATGAGTCAATGTCCACTGTCTCGTCTCGCAGGCGACTCTATTCAAGTCTCCTCATGGCCTCAGCACACACCCCTCCCAAGGACTTCTGACCACACCCCTGTAATGTGCTCAATTCATTCACTTTCATTAAAGTGCTCTACACAGCTATGCGCAGGTGTCCGCTGTCTGGCCAATAAGCCTCCCTTTCCCAACCCCCAACCCCCAACCCCATGGGTTCCTGCCCCTTCTGTAGTGAGGGATTCCGTCACTCTCATTGCTTTTCACAGTACTCCTATTCCAAGGTGTGAGTGAGAACAGATGTTCACAGTCTGGGTCACACCCCTATTCAGCCCACACCCCTCAGGTTCTTAACCTCTGCCCCCTTCTGTAGTGTAGGATAGCTTCATCATTATGCATCTTGTTCCAACGTGTGAGCAAAGATGTCCAGTGTCTTCCTTGACACTTGTGTTCTACTACCTCGCACTCCCTGACCACAGCCTCTCCAGGCCCAGCTGCCTGTCCACCCCGTTAAGCCCTATTGTCCCCCCCCCTTCCCGTCATCCACTTTTGCTCATGTCGCATTGGCACTGCTCATCCGTCCGCCATTTGCATTGAATGCCAAAGTTGTCCGCGTTTGAGGCGTCGCAACGACGACCCGGAGATAAAAGAAGCTCGACCATGACTGAGCCCCGACAGATGCAGAAAGTTTCTCTGCGAGAACCCCTGTTTGGTTGCTTTCCCTCGCCCGCTCTCTCGTTCTTCGGCTCGCCCGCCGCTGCCAAAGCCAGTTCGCTGGCACCGCCGCGAAACCCATTTCAGAGAGAGGGGCTGCAATTATATTCCTCCGGCCGGGAAAGAAGGCGAATTTTTGGCTGCTTCTTTCTCTCCCCAAGGATGGCCAAGGAAGTGGGCTCCTTTCCTTTATGTATTGTGACCCAACTGGCGCGGCTGCGGCGCCTCCGACGCCGCCGACGCTTTCACGACGACCCAAGAGGAGCGCCGCCCTTTTCTTCTCCTTTTCTTTGGGGTGGTGGTGGTGGAAGAAAAAGCATCTTAGCATCGGCGGCGCCCGAAGAAGAGAGGAAGAAGTGCTATCATTACCGCACCGACCTCTGATGCGGAAGCATGGCCTCCTCGGAGGTGACCAAGTCCTCGGGACTGCATCCCTTTGCGTTCAAGCTGCTCGCCTTCAGGGAGTTCTGCTACAAGTATCAGACCTTGGCGAGGCTGCAGCCCTACTTCATCGATAGCCTGAAGCAGGAGGAACAAAAGCAACAGCATGGCAGCGGGGAAGACATACTGCGCAGACTGGCGGCCGAGGAGGAGGAGGACGACGACGAGGAGGTGGTGCACGAGGACACAGGAGTCGGTCCCAGTCAGCATCAGGAATCGCCGCAGCCGCAATTGGGCCCGCCTCAGCCGCAAGTGCCAAATGTAAGAATTCTCGAGGTGAGTGAGAGCCAAGTCGTTGCTTCACTTCTCACGGTGGGTGAAATCAAGATTAGCGTGCGGTCGCAGATCACGAAGTTGTACGCGCAGTGCAACGCGCACAGCGCAGTACATACGGATATTTTGTTCTTGCATGTGTGTGTGTGTGTATGTGTGTCTTATATATGCATGTACGAATGACTGTTTGTACATACCTATGATACGTGCGTGTGTAGGTCCGACTTATATAAGTCTGCTTACTGTACGTGCGTACACAGTCCACCTCGAGTCTGAGTAGTGAGACAAGAGCACTTGAGTGCGATGCTGAATTGCTTTGCGTCTCGAGATGCGGGCCACCCAATATCCATCGCGTCTTCGCAACGCACCCATGATGCTATCCACGACTCTGGCTCTGATATTTCCTCTCATGTCGACCGTCGCGACCTCTCGTGAGTAGCAATGCGACGACCGACGGCGAAAAAGCCTTGGTCGACTGCTAGATGGCGCGCACGTTGCGGCCGAGGCAAGTGGAGCTGCCTTTTCATGGCGGCAGATGCAAGCAAGGCTGCTGGGTCCGAAAGAAAAGAAAGAGCTTTTGTCGATTGCAATTGCGCTAGGTGGCAATGGCAGCGCCAAACAAAGGAGGATCAATTGCTCTCCTTGCTTTGTCCCCAATCCCACACTTGTGTCAGCCACCACCGATAAAAAGTTCTCTGTGAATAAGAGGTCGATGATGCATAAGTCATTCGTGATTGCTGGAGAAAACCGACTGCCGTACTGAAGTGTACGGATGGCTGACATGCTGTGTGCTTCACAAATCTTTCGCTAGAACCACATACTTGGACTCGTATGAGTCGTGCTAGTACAGCGAACACGCCAACAAGTGCATCGCGTTGCAAAAGTGACGTCACATAGCTTAGGGCAATGCATTTGGTGCTGCCGCTGCCGCCATCGTTCTTGTTGCTACACACCGTCAAGTCAGCTCGGCCCCCCGAAGAACGCACGCACGCGCGCACCCACGCACGCGTATACACATGTACGCTCACGCACGCGCAGGGGGGGGGGACGAAGCAAGCAGGTTTTTTTGCATGCAATGTGCGAATGTGCGCGCGCGCGCGTGTACCCATGTGGGTGCGTGCCGTAAAGCAACAGTTGATGCACTACGCCCCATGCCTCCTCCCTCCTTCGCACGCACGCACGCCCGACTTCTCGATGCAAAAATTGCACTTGCTGCTGCAGTTCGCAATCATAACATACTTGTGCAACAGTACCGACGAAGAGTCTCTTTACTTTTACATATTACCTGACTACCAGTGGTGAGTCCAACAGCTCACATCCTCAATGACTGTGTGTCGAATCTAGCCGGACAAGATGCGCTTGTCCGCCGTCCTCCCCAACTTTCCCTGCTCTCGTCCCCGTTGACCAGATGTCGGACTCTCAGTGTTGGGACAATGAAAAATCATTATTAGCATGAGACACCACCATGTTGGGCGAAGGAGAGCAGAGGAACCAAGACTTAATTCGCGACTTTAGTTCTGGTCATATGCAAAACGCGTCTTCCAACGCTGTCGCCACCGCCAGCAACGGGGAAATAGGCAAGCCCGAACAACAGCAGCAGGTGAGTCGTTCTTTGTGTGCATTAGATTAGTAGATGCTTGCCAAAGGAAGGAGGAGGAGGGTTAGTAAGGCAGTAGTTGCATCTAAAACGACGCCGCCGTCGTCGCCGGCGGCGGCCAAACTTGTCAAGGTCATGAAGAACTCTCACAAGAAGGAGGAGGAGGATAGTACTGTACTATTCGCCGCCAATAGATCGACACATGAGCATAAAAATGCTCATTTTCACTCTAAATGTGAGACAGGGTGGGTTTTTCTCTCTGTGTGTGACATACGAGCAGCAACAAACAGCAAGCAACGGGCGCGGACTTGGCTCAACGTCTCTTCTCGGACTAGGGGGATTCTCTGGAGGAAGACCGAGCTCGGCTACGTCGACCGGTGATAGCAGGACGGCAAAGTTGCATTCCCTCCCCCCTCCTTGTCCATGCGTACGATACTGTACAGCACTGCACATGTTGTGGCTCATGTGTGCATTCACGGACTCTGAAGTTTGTGATGATTTGTCCACCCCTGGCCGGCCTGCGGAGTAATTGGTCTGTACTCCGTACAACACGTTGGAGCAAGAAGTCATTTCGGTGCCATTTACACAAGAGTTGCTCCAACTCTGACTTGGTTTGCTACAACTTTATTGTCCTCCTTAAGTTATAATTGCACTTTTTTTTTCGCTCTGAGACAAACACAAAAGTCCTAGTAACTGGCAAAACGAACAGTCAGGAGCCGTTAGATGGCGCTCCTCTTTGATGCACAGAGGAGAGGGGATGTCCTTGAAAATGCATTTTTGCCTGGTACGATGGCTCATACACAATGGAGAGGCAAGAGTCTCTCCCTCAGGGTATTGGCAGGCCTTTTACTCCCTCCCCTACGACTTGTACAGTACAGCACCAGTTGTGCCGACTCATGAAACCACGCTAATGCCGACGGTCTATAAAGTACGTACGTGAGAACGGTGCACAGTACTGTCTGTACATGACACTGGTGCGTGCGTGCGCTAATACTTACGTGTGGAGCGTCACTGGTGCAGCAGCAACTCATTCGTGTCCAGATATGAGCTAGGTTGGGAGGCAAGACGACAGTCAAGAATATTTCCAGGAGCAAAGAAGTTGACACGAGCAAAATTGCAACGCAACAAAATGACGCTGGCAACAAGAGAGCTCTGGTCTTGGATAAAGTTTCGGCAAATTAGGTTGCGCTCCTGTAAAATCCTTGTCCCACAACCACGTAGCGTTTCACTCCGTCGTGGCTTCTCTCCTCGTCCCTGGTGAGCGCGTACTTCTGAGATGCAGCATGGCGGGGTGACAGTGACAAGCGTCGTCCACGCGTTCGAGCGAGTATTACCGGGTCGAAGTCGGTTGGTAGATGGATAGAGTGAGTACCTACTTCGGGAGGTACTAGTCCTTGAAGGGCAGGTACTCCCGTTCAATGGAGAACTTCTCCAGTACTCCAGCAGGTACATCCATGCGTTCTAGAAGTGTGCAACTCTGAAAGCACGAATACGTCCCGTGCGTTTTAGAAGTGTGCAACTCTGAAAGCACGAATGCGTCCCATGCGTTCTAGAAGCGAGCAACTCTAAAGGCACAAGTACGTCCCGTGCGTTTTAGCAGCGAGCAACTTTAAGAGTATGTATACCCAGGCAGGTACAACTATGCCTTATTGAAGTGAGCAACTTTGAAAGTACCCAGTGTGCGCACCCACGCGTCCGTGCATGGTAGACTTTACGAGCACCCAGTTGAGGGCAGGTACGTGGGCCAAAAAACGAGTGTGCCACCGTCCCCATGCAAGTACTGAATAGTGCAACTTTGCGCAACTTTCTTGAGTCAATTTGGCAGCAGTGAGTTTCCTCGAGCGAGCGAGGCTCATTTCATGGAATATTGCATGTCAGCGTGGAAAAACACGGTTAATTTGGCAAAGTTCGGCACCTCAAGGCGCAGATTTATCGCCGCTGCGGCCATTACGGGCTCCATAAAAACAGAGCTGTATCACTGACTTTTTTAAGGATGTTTTCTACGCAGCCACTCTGAGCAAGAAAACACATTTAAACTTGGTCCCCCTCTTTTCTCCTCTCCTCTCCGCCATTAATATTCACCAAACTAAATAATCCCGAAAAAAAAACTTTCATTCTCTCTCTTCCTCCCAGCAAAAACTTTGAGATTCTCTTTTCTCCCTGGAGGGAAGAAAGAAAAGAGAGGAGAGCCTTCGCTAAGGCTGGGCTGGCGGAGAAAATATCGATCGGCGGAAAAAAGCTCCTCTGGTTGGTTCTTTCAGATGCTTTCAAAAAGCTTTGCTTTCTTCTCCTCCTTCTTCTTGGAGGGGTTTAGGTGAGGTAGGTAGTGCATGTATGGACGGACGTATGTAGAGGCTGGCAATGGTGACTCAGACTCCTCCATCGATCTGACAGCGACATCACCATGGAAAAAAAAGTCTCCCTCTTCTTTCTGCTTGAAGCGAGGATGGACCAAGCTCGCTCTCTCCATTCATTCACCCCTTTCGTTCACTCTGCCCCGCTCCTTTTGTTCACCAAAAGTTCGTTACTCCGCGCTGAAAGAAAAAAAGGGTCCAGTTAACAATAAACAAACATTTTCCTCATTGAAAATGCGGATGGCGGACAAACGGACGGACAGCCCGACCAACGAGCGGGCGGGCGGGCTGGCGGGCGGACGAGCAAGCGAGCGACTCAGCCGAACGTTGCCGCTGGAAAACAATAGGTCGTAGACGGCAAAAAACTGGACAGCCCGGCCGGCCGCGTCACTCATGTGCCATCAACGTCGACGCGGAATTAATTTCGCGCCCGAAGTCCGTGTTCGAGGACGACTCGTGATGGCCTCGAGCCTCGGCACTCAAGTCGAGCCGGAGTCTGGGAGGTCAAGCAGCGGCCCAGACTTGACTCAGGAACCGGCTCGGAGCCGTCACCACCACGTACACAGGACTTGATGAATGCCACAATAAATAGCCACCATCGACTTTTTTCACTTCACTCAGTCAGTGCAAACACAACCTTTTTTGGCCGGCCAGACCACCAAGGAGTCTCTGGACACGGGTGACACACAGTGGCTGGCCAAAGTTCTGCAATGGTTCCCCCTGTCCGCCAGGCACCGGCCCGTGACCGTCGGCGCGTCCCTGCTGTTCGTGGCCCCTCCCTTCTCCCTCCGTCCAGTGATTTTGGCCCCAGGGTCCGTCGGGCAGAGCTCCAGCTCTTATTGGGTCACAGGAACGACAAGCCCCGCCCGGGGGGTTCAGTGGAGGGGAGGGAGAGCGGGGAGAAGGAAAAAAAATTGTTGGCCTCGGGGACGAGGGGAGGTACAATGGCTGGAGTACTGGGATTCATCATCTGCTCAGAGTGGTTGCTGGCTGTTGTTGTTTCTTCTTCTTTTTATTTTTTCTGACTGAAGGATGAAAATAATCTGCAGAGTTTTTTTTTTTTTTTCAATGTCGACGTTGGCTATTTTTTGCTTCGTTTGTTTGCTCTCAAAGATCTGGCTAAAGAGGTCATCATCTCATTCTCTTCACTCGCAAAGCATTTCTCTTTTTTTGGCAGTGAAAAGAGTTTTCCCTGCTTTTGTAGCTCCACAATACTGATGCAGTTCGCGAATGCTGCTGAAGCGCTAAAAAAGGGCTTTGATTTTGCAAATCTGCTTTGCGGGCGGCCGAGGTTGGGCGTGAATGGCTACAATTTTCATCCTCAAATCAGTTGAGCCAATCGATACTTTTGGCGGCACCCCCGGAGCCCAACAGGTCGGCTCCCGCGGGCCAGGTCAAGTTTCTCCGCACAGCGTCTGTCCGACCGGTACAATTGGGGTCTCCCATTGAACTCGAACAATTGGATGAACGTGAGGAAGTCTCGAAGTTACCTCTCCAAAAATCGGTCTCAAACTTCTTTGCTCTCCTTGTCTGCCACCACCGCCTTTTTGTTAGAGCCACAGCGCTGAGCAAAAGCCTGAGCCGCTTTTTCCGCCAAGCGCCGCTCTCGCCGCCAAAAAATTGCCAAAAGAGGGAGCTTTTTTTTTTTGCCTACCGCCAATGGTGGAGCAAACTGCTTCTTTTGGCTGTCGTTCAGCAAAGTCGCACTTTTCTTACATTGTGCATTGCTTGAAGCGTTGAAGCGCCGACTTAACGTTACATGGTGAACAATACAGAACACAATTGCTGTGAGTGAGAGCGCGAATTACATGCTGCATTTTATGCTCGTCTACAGCGACAACATCCACGTTGTGGTGTGATGGAAATGCCAGCCTCTGTCCGGTCAGCGCGGACGTCGCATTGTCCCTGGACCGACAGATGGATGCAGACTTCACCACGTCCTCGCCGTACCAAGCGGGGCTGGTGGAACATTAAAGTTTCACGGAGACAGAGTCGTTTAGTGCCAGTGGAACAAATAAAGTATCGGCAAATTTGTTGTAGCGTGTTGTAGCGTATTAACATTTAAAAAGCTTCGTCCTCGTGTGTGCGCGACTCAAGGGTGACTTGAAAGCAAAACGAAACTTTGCTTGCTTGAATCCGTCCTCCTTCAGCCAGCCTCCGGGTGTGCCAACCGAACCGTTCTCCTTCACTCCGGTTCGGTGCCGCTGCGGGCAAGTGTCAGACAGTAGCTGACGCACAGCATTCACCAAGTGTTTCTTCATCCACAGAACCACTTCTCAGTCCAATGCTCTCAATTGGCAGGGTGAAAAAGTATTCTGTGTGTGTGTGTGTGTGTGTGTGTGTGTGTCCCAGCAACAGTGGTGGTTTGAATGCACTCGGCCGAGCCTGACCGACTCCAACAGGGCCATGGGCCCAACATCCCCCACGGTGACGTCGCATGACTCTGCTCTGTTCTCCGACTGCTCCTGCCACCACTTGCTGACGTTGGGCAGGGCAGCAGTGTTGGTCATGGCCCACTTGCCTCGCCTGCCCCACCCACCCAACGTCGTCTCCAGGGCTCCTGCTGAGCATCCCCGTGTGGTAGGACGCAGTTTACGCAGTCCTTGTCATAATAACCCGTGAGAACAGCCCCAAGTTGATGTGAGAGAGTGCAAGCGTATGTAATGAGTGCACAGAGCTCGACGAAGCCGCCCAAGCCCAAGCTGGCGTGCCTATAATGGTCGGCAAGTTTGCATATCTGGTGTAGCCAGATCCATCAGGGTAGCCAGCTGTTTGAACCCCCTTCTTTCTCTTCGTCTCTCCCTCCCTTTCCCCATTCTTTTGTTTCCTTTTTAAGCGTAACAAAAGGCGCTCGCTCGCTCGCTCGCTCGCTCTCCCGCGCTCGGTCTAGCCAAGTGTACACGTACTTGGTGTACGCCGGCGCCGACGACGACGACATGTGCTGCGACGACCACAGCATGTCCTAGCCTTGGTGGCATAGGCAAATGAAGCCCGGCGTAGGCAAAGCAACCGGCCACCATCTGTACGCACGCAGGCACGTACACGCTCATGCGGACGTACCAGGGGTCCTCGGACAAAGCCGCAGTAGTAGCGAGCAGCTCATGCATGCATCCATCCATCCCTGATTTGTGTGTGTGTGTGTATGTGTGTGTAGAGGGGGGGGGATGAGGTGCCACTCAGTTTGTAAGTGCATGTCTGCCAGCACGAAGCAGCAGCCTCACTCATGTAGCAGAATCGTTTCTTCAACCACGCTCACCATGTGGCATTTTAAGAGGAAAGCTACTGCCAAGATTTTTCCTCGTGAGAGGCTTCTTGTGCAGAGGAAGAAGAGAAAGAAGCAGAAGAAAGAAGGCTGAAGCCGTCGCCGTCGTCGCCGCCGCCGCTGCCGTCGTCGTCCTCGCCCCCGCCGCAGCCTCTGCCGTCGCCGTCGCCGTCGCCGTCGCCGCGGAAGAGGTCCTTTCTCTTGAAAAATGGCCTTAGCGACGCCGCCACCGACGCGGGGACCACCGGGGAAAGAATTCCCCTCCCTTAAGAGTCTGTGTGGAAAATATGAGAAAAGCCGGGAGAAAGGAAAGAAGAAGGCCAGGCAAGAGGGGGGCGGCGGCGGCGACGACGGTGGAGGTGGTGGTGGTGGTGGTGGCGGCGGCGGCGGCGGCGACGGCGGCGACGGCGGCGGCGGCGGCGGCGGCGGCTTTTTTTTCGCTTTCCGCGCGGCAAGAAATGACTTTTACTTCGTTGGCGACGGCGGGAAAAAGCGGATGGCAGAAGAAGAAGAAGGAGGAGGAGGAGGCCGAAGAAGAAGACTTAGCCCTTGAAGGATAAATGTGTGCAATCTGAGGACTGACAGCGGCGATAAATAAGTCTGTCGGCAGCATGCTTGAAGGATCCATTAACGCAAACTTTTCTTCGTCCGTCATGTCTGCTGGAAGCGGCGGCGGCGGGTTCGGAGGCGGCAACAGCGGCGGCGGCTTGTGGGGATCTCAACACGCCGCCCTCGGGGGTAGTGGGGGCGGCGGGGGCGGCGGCCAGCAGGCGGCCAGTTGTCAGATGCAAGTGCATCAAGACTCCAGGATGGCAGAAAAAATTGTCTCTGAGCTGCAAGTAAGTCCAAGTCAAGCGAGCGAGCGAGCGAGCGAGCGAGCGAGCGAGCGAGCGAGTGAGCCAGCGATATCGAGTGTGGGGCGATATCGAGTCGGCGTTCGAGCCGTCGAACGAGTCAGTGCGGGTCCTCCACGGACTTATCGCCAATAATTTCTCATCACTCCGAGTGTCCCTCTACCTTTTTTATTTTATTTTTATTTTTTTCTTTGCTCTGCAATGGCTGAATTCTTTATGACGCTTTACTTCATCTTCTGCTCCCTCCACTCCTTTTTTCCTGAGGTCGTTAACGGCAACCTGAGCCACCCCATTTTTCGTCTCCTTTTGAACTTGGTCGCCACTTCTTTTAGCTTCTTCATCTTCGCACTACTTATATGCGCCAGGATGAAACAATCTGCTGGCGTCTTTGCTCTGTAGCACAGCTGGGGCGTCTCATGAATAATGACAATAAACCGTCAACAAAAGCTTTGAGATGAAAAAGGGTTAATTACTCTGCTGCTACCTAGTTGCTACCATTCTGTGAATTCTTTTTTAACCTGGAAAAGAATAAGCCAAGTCTTTTTTAACTTCTTTCTCGCTCTCTTCTCCCTGTCTGTCTCCGTCACTACAGAGAGCCAACGTCAACTTGGAGAGTTCTTTACTGAATTTGAATAGTGTATAAGAAAGGAACCGATCCGGGCGGATTTTCCATGACGACACCGAACCAAAGTTTGTCTTGTCTCCAACCTCCTCAAAGTTGCTGCCGCAGTCATGTACGTGCATGCGCCAATGCACCAACTATGCATAGAATGCAACTGAGCAGCAGCAGCAGCTAAGCACACTGATCCTTATCCACATGGTTGTTGACAGCGTTATTTGCTTTCTTGGTGGAATCGTCGACAGCGACTCAAGCTGATCGCCTCATAGAGTATATGAACATTCTAGGGGGTTTTAAAGTCATCCTGCGTGGCCGCTGCCTCGGAGCAGAGCCTACGACACATCAGAGTGCTCGGCCTCGGCCGTGGACTCCCATAGGTCGGGCGTGTGAGTGACCAATGGACGTCTCCACGTCCATGTGCGGACGTGATCAGTCAACCTTTGCCTCCTCTTGCAGTATCTCATGACCAAGACCGCGATGCATTTCCATGGCCGCGACTTTGGACATCACCAGGGAGGAGGTGGTGGCGGCAGCAGTGCTCGTGACGTCAAGCCGCACCAGTGCCAGCAATGCCTCAAGTCCTTCTCCTCAAACCACCAGCTAGTACAACACATAAGAGTTCATACTGGAGAGAAACCGTACAAGTGCTCCTACTGCGACCGGAGGTTCAAGCAACTGTCGCACGTGCAACAACACACACGGTTGCACACAGGTGAGTGAGTACCTGAGCAGTCCTCGTCCAGACAGCAGCGCAACGTTGCTCCTCTCGTGCAAGGACCTCAGTTGAGCTACGCAAGTACTGTGCAAATTCCCTCACTCCCTTTCCTTCAGGCGAAAGACCTTACAAGTGTCACGTACCTGAGTGTGGGAGAGCATTTATCCAGTTGTCGAATCTGCAGCAGCATCTACGAAACCACGAATCGCAACTCGAGCGACTGAAGAACAGACCTTTCCACTGTCACATCTGCGGAAAGGGTTTTGCCACAGAATCCTCATTGCGGACGCACAACGGAAAGGTGAGCGCAGTCTTTGACTCTTTAGAGGCCTACGTATGTAGTAGGCCATTCAGTCGAAAGCTAAAGCCGGTGATGGAAAAGTACAGCTGTCAAAGTACTGTGCACGTCAGAAAGCTCTCTGGGGACTCTGGACCCTGCAAAGAGCTCTCTTTCTTTACACGGTGTCAGAGTCAACAGTCCCGACACGTCGGCATCCACACATTGTGGGAAATTTGCCTGCAGGTGCAATTTTGCATGCAGTCCTGGGCGCAATTGGTGGATGGAGAAAACGTCCTTCATCTTGGAGAACTTAAATAAGTCCAGTGAGCGAGCGCCGAGACTCTCTCGTGCTCTGCCACAGTTAGATTTGTTGCCAGTTCTCTGGGGCTGTTGTCAGGCAAGCTCACAATGGAGTGGTTGTTCATATGTTCAACTGTTTTTGGATGCTATTCTTTTCAAGGAGGAGCTCAGGCCCATTCATGGCTGCTGACATTCAGTGCAAAGTTGCAATTGTTGCTGGACTACAAAAAAAAGTTTACTACAGGCTCCCACTGCGCCCAGGACTAGTATGTGTGCTCCAACCGTTAGATGCTACAGTATGAATTAGACTAGGTCACTTTTTTAAATCATTCGTCTCTGTATTTGGTGCAAGACTCCCTTTGAATCCATTCTGCCTCCCCCCCCCCTCCTGTGTTGCTTTATGGACTACGAGAGCTGTTCTGTTTGCCGGGACAGCACACAGGACATATGACGGGGGTGGGTAGGGGGAGGACGTCACTTTCTATTTGTCATTCGAAAATCGTTCAGACTACGTCGTTACTATTTGATATCTGGCAACAAATCTAAGTCAAATTCAAAATTCATTTTTGGACCTAACATGGATTGTAAGTACAACAGCATGTCCAGAAGTTGATGTCGGCTTTCTAACTTCTTTGCAATGAAGCATCGTCTTGTGCAGGACATCTGATCAGGATGCGTTACTTGGTACTTTGTTGTTGGCGTCATCCTGACTCTGTTCTGGTACAAGATCGGTGTCGGTGACAAAAACGATAGAGATTGAGGAGCTTTGGGAAGCCAACACCAATTACATGCCTGCAGGCGAGATCTAGTGAAGCACTCACTACCAAAGTATGTAGAGTCTTTATCGGCCACATAAATTGTGGTATTTTTTTGCAGAAAATATTTTATAATGTTAATGTTTTCCTGCCTGCCTGACAAAGTCGGGATAAAATTTAAGCGTGTCACAGTAGAACGCCGATTTATTGAACTTTAGCCGATTCGGTGACTTTTTTTTGCCGCTGACCGATTTTTTTTCTGTCTCTCCCTATTTTCTCTCCGCTTTCTTCTGTCTGACGGATTTTCTAAACGTTTTGCCGCTGACGGAGAAAGTTGGCTAAATCGGCATTCCACTGTACTAGACAAGATCACCACTGTGCGGTACTTCCACGGCAGACCTGAGCACGCTATGAAGTTGGTACAAAAAGGCCAGAAAAGTTCTGCTCAGTCACTGAACCTACGCGCTGCACAGCATGTGTGTGGACGTCTCAAGTAAAAACAATCGGAGTGACCTGCTGTAAACGAGCAGGAAACAGATTAAAGCGGACTCGTCTTAAGTACTTCTTTGGTGTCTGTTTGTAGCACACAGCTTTAGTCGGGGGTCCAAATCCCAGCTGCTGTCCCATATGCCAGAAGCTGTGCGTGAGCGGAGAATCCCTCATGGAGCACATGAAGTTCGTGCACAAGGATCCCAACGCTTCAGGGGTTCCAGGTAAATGCGCCGATGTAATCACGCCGTGAATCCCGTGATTGACGCCCGGTGATTGACTCTTCCAGCCAAACGTCGTAACGCCAACCACCCTTGCCCAGTCTGCGGAAAGTTCTACGTGAACGAGGGTAGCCTCCGCAAGCATCTGGCGTGCCATCCCGAGATGACGAGCCAGCTGTCGTCGTCACTGAGGATGTGGCCTTGCAGCGTCTGCACCGCAGTATTCACCCATGAAAATGGTGAGTCAGGGCTCTGTCCATGGTTGGATCGATATAACCTGGATGGTGCAGACATATCTAGATGACCGTGGTCGTGTGTACGTACATAGACAAGTACCTGACAGAGCAAGAGAAAAGGGAGCGGAAGACGGCGGAGAACATTGCTTAGAGTCCTTGTGATTACACTGGTAGTCAATTGTTTTTCTTTCTTAGGTCTTCTCACGCATATGGACCAAATGCGCATGGACCATAAGCACAGTCTGGCTGCTCAGTACGTGCTGCGGGCAGCAAGTGAGCGGCGGGAACGAGAGGCGCTCCTGGCCGCTGCCGCCATGAACATGTCCCACTTTGCCATGACAGGGGGGAACATGTTGGCGTCGCCGCCGGCCGCGGACACCGCAGCCACGGCAGCCAGGATGAGCGAAATGAAGTCTGAGCGAAGTCCGTATCAGCACGAGTACGGCAGGTTGCCCTCCATGGCGGAGGCGGCGTCATCTCACTTCGCCAAAAACCATGCGGCCGCGGCAGCCGCGGCGGCCGCGGCCGTTGCCAACAACAGACAGAGTCCTTCTGATCAGCTGCTCAACCAGCGGCCGGACACTGCCGCTAGCACCTCGACAGCGAACGCCCCACCCATGACGGAGATCGACCCAGACAGGAGCAACAACAGCGACTCTTACTTAGCAATGAGAAACGCTGGAGGCGGTGTGGAACAACAAGAACTGACACAGCAGCCACAACCGCAGCAGCACAACTTACGAGGTCCATCTCCAAGGCAGCCGCAGCCATCAGATGACGGCAGCGTCAGCGGCGGCCTCTTCAAGCAGTTTGAAAACCGTGGAGCAGCTGCCGGCGGTGGCGCTGGTGGTGGAGGCGGTAGCAGTGGGGGCGGCGGCGGAGGAGGAGGGGGAGGAGGTGGTGGCGGTGGAGGAGGAGGAGGGGGAGGAGGAGGCGGTGGGATGCAAGAAGGCTTTGGCAATGGCTACTCAGACTTGATCAATCGCTACCGTCTTGAGCAACTGAGCAAGCACCTGCACGGATTTCAAGATCACAGGCTGCAATTCCACCAAGACCAGGCATGAATCTCAAGCATGACGACGCCACAAATGTCTTTCGTTTGATGAAAGGTTAGTGGAGTTTCAGGAATATTGCCTATTCGCGAGAGAAAAAGAAAAAGAAAGCAAAAAAAAGCAAAAAAAAAAAAAAAGATAACGCGGGAGCAAAGTGCAATATTTATCCTGTCATGAAATTTCGAACTGTTTAGCGGCTGGTACTTAAATACTCTTTTAGTACTTGTGGAGGGAAAGAGTAGATGTCCGTAGCTTTACGAGTACTCTTTTGCTTCGTCCTTTACCGCCTGCTGACTTGAGCACAGTTCACATCGGCATAATGAAGAAATTGGCTTACTCCTAAGTGTGCAAAAGGTCGGGTCACGCTTGATCAATAACCGGTTGTCCCCGCTCTACCCCTTGAGCAACAAGCGACTCATGATTACACTTAAGAAGCGTCGGTGAGCGTGCGCAGCAGTGGAATTGCATTGTAAATATTTACGCTCTTAGATCATGCACGAGACTATTTTTGTTAGAGGAGGCCCTTTTATTGCAAGGCCGCACATTCGCCTTCATTCTGCTCTCTTAGGTATGTGTACGTCATAATGGTAGCAGCAGTGATTTTCTTAAAATTTAGAATCTAGTAGTGCAGTACTACGTAATGCTAGTTGTAGTAGTAGTTGCAATATTAAAGCAAGCGGACATTTTGAAGAAGAAAAGCAGATCTCACCCCTCTAAGTCGCCCTTGTCTGTAAACGTTTTCCCTATTTGTTCTTCTTGAGACTGTATTCCGCAGCACCTAAAGGTTAAAGAAATCTCGAATTCCAGGAGAGTTGTTAGTTGTTTAGCGTGAAACATACTGGTAATGTACAAATTTTTCTAAGCGTCGACAGAATAAACGTTTATACGTATCAAATCTGGCATCGCTCGGCGAGTCTCGTCTTCATCCTCGATTGCACTTAAGACAGGCGGAATGCTAAAATGCATGACACGCATAAGAATTAGTCAGTTGTAGTGAGACTCACTCACTCCGCACGTCGCCGTCGGTCACCATGGACCACTGGGGCGTGCGGTGGACGAGCGGGAATCACTTGCTCATCGCCATCCAGGAGAGCAAGTTTTTCCTCAGCCCAGGTTTTTCTCCAAGCTAAATGCTCAATTCATTCAGTAATGCAATAATGCATTCAAGTTTTTTTTTCAGGAATTTCGTGTTCTGACTCATAAGTTCCTCACGGACACACAGTGGACTCCGTTTACAGTGACCCTCCGTTTATAATGACCCTTTTGCCAGGGCGTGTTTAAATTGCAATGTAGTGAACTACGCATGCAGTCAGAGCCATGGCCCTGCTTGGGACTGTCACAGTAAGGGGAGTCTACTGTGTTTATAGTGAGCTGTCGAATAAAACGCCAGGGGGCCAGTCTTGAATGGCCCAAAACTAGTGAGTGTGCAGCCGGCTAGTTCCAAAAGGTCCTTTTTTGGAGAATGATATTGTCTTGGTCGGGGTTTTTAGCCTTCGGCCAAAATATTTAGATTGTACTAAGAACAGTTTGTTTTTAAGGGTCAGGTTTTTATGTCTCATCTTTTTTGAGACATAAGTTTTGACTGGAAGGAGCTGCAGAAGAGGCTAACCCCCCTATGGAAAGCTAAGGTGCTCCTGAAGAGTTAAACGTACATAATTTTGATCGGGTATTGTGCAAAACTGAGTGGTCCTTGAGAAAAAGTGCGTATCAGTTTGGTTTTAGAGAAAAGCTTCTTAGTGTTTGCATGTAAGGGGGTCAACAACTTCTGTACCTCGATCCAGTCAAAAGTTGTGGCTGAAAAAAAGAAGTGTCCATACACTCACTGCACACAGCATGTTATAAAACTTTGAGCTAAAAGAGCCCATAGTAGAACCACTTGTTTTCAAACAATGCCATTTGTGCCAGCTGTAACAATGTTGAACGCCAGTTTTCCACCCCAAAGAATAAAAATTGATATTTTCGAACTGGCCTAGTGTGTAGGGTTTTTCTTAGTGCAAACCTCGGGAATCTTGTTGTTCGGAACAACGACCAAGTGCAATAACGCAGCATTGCGTCTACGTTGCAGTCTGGTCGTCAGTCACCAACTCAATGTTACCTGCTCGGGAGTAGTTGGACGCAGGCTAAACAATTTCGTTCATCCGGAAATCTCAATTATCCGAAAATGCCCAAGACCAGGGCCAGGGCCAGGTATTGGCAATGTTTGTGCTGCGTCTGCCTGTGTACGTAGAAGTAGAGTTGAGCCAAGGAGCTGAAGCCAACCCAGACCCGCCTGGGCGGGCTGACTTTACACTGGGTCCAGTAGCCTACCCCAGGCTGTAGGACCTCCTCCCATGTCCACGCCCACCAAGGAGAACTTAGCCAGACAACACCAAGCCCGTATCAGCTGAATCTTGATGCCACATTCCTCATAAGAAAAGGCCTCTGCAGTTCGTTGTATCCCGTTTAAGCGGAGGAATTCCTTGAAAAGCTGTTCCCAAGATAAAATTATCCTAAAGTCCTGATGACCCAGATCCCGAATAAGTGGCGTATATTGTACCACCTGTCTACTTATTATTATTGATGAGCATGTGCATGCACACCTGTATAAGAGTTTGGGCGTCAGAGACCCACGACGCAGGCAATGCAGTTGGAACCCTTTTCGCATATTTACGGCGTATTTTGCACATTTCTACACATTTCATCTGTTCCCACGAGGGAGCAAACAAAGAATTCATTCTCAATAGGTTTTTGTAATGTTTTGAGGAATTTGTTAATTTCGATGTAGATTCTCTGAGATGCCTGCAGACCTTTGCCGCTGCATTGAAGTAAAACACGTGCAAAAGTAAATGACTTTTCTCAGCGAAATTTTTTGCATATATTAGACATTTTATCGCATACTTCGCTCTTTTTTCTGCACATTCGTAGAGCGTAACTGGCGAACTATTTACCAAGAAGTGCCCATCCCTACTCATCCTGAGCGCGTCCGTTGGTCGGAAAGACCTAGTGCATCTCTAACGCAACCTAGCCGTTGCAAGGGTGGTTTATTTCCCAGCCATTTGATTGCCGCAGACAGCAAAGTATGAACTCTAAAATACTTGAACTCTGTGATTTTCTCTATCTGCCACTAAGATATTTCCATTTCCGTTGACTGCGATGCCTTCGAGCCCCTTGAACTCCGCTCCGCCGGATCCCCACTTGCCGAAGCTCCTCAGGTAGGTTCCATCAGGGTTGAAAATCTGGATACGGTTGTTGCCACTGTCGGCCACGAAAATGTACCCTTGCTCATCCACAGCAACTCCTCTGAAAGATGCAATAGTCATCGTGCAACAACCTACTACTTAAGTGTTAAGAATGATCATTCATCGGGTGCTGAGTCCATTGTACGTACTACAGACGCAGGTCTCACCTAGGGAATTTGAATTGCCCCTGATCTGTTCCCTCTGAGCCAAAGGTGGAGATAACCTTGCCGTTGATGTCAAAGACTTGGATTCTGTGGTTGTTGGAATCTGACACGACCACTCTGTTGGTATTGCTGACTGCAACATAGTGCGGATGCTCCAATTCTCCGGGCTTGCTGCCCATGGTGCCGAATTTGCCAACGAATGAGCCATCAGACTGAAAAACTTGCACGCGATGGTTCTCCTTATCACACACGTAGATGAACCCAAGAGCGTCAGTTGTGATGCCCCAGGGGTAGCTAAACTTGCCGTCTGAGCTACCCTGGCTGCCGAAGGATCGCAGAAAGTTGCCAGAGGGGTCGAAGATCTGGACCCGGTGATTGTACCTATCTGCGATGATGTACTGACCGATACGATTGACAGCCACCCCGGCCAAGCAGTCAAATTCACCGTCGCCGTTGCCATAGCAACCGAAGGAGAAGCTGAATTCTCCCTGGTCGTTGAAGATCTGCACTCGGTGGTTGGACGAATCAGCCACGACGATCTGGTTGGCCGGGCCGACGGCGATGCCTCTGGGCCACGTGAACAAGCCCTGCTGGCTGCCTCGCGATCCGAAGGAGAAGAGCAGTTGCTGCTTCGTCAGATACTTTTCACCAGCGCCATCGGTGAATTGTCTGAAAGTTCTCTGGACAGAAGACTCCGGGGGGTCCTCCTCAGCGGGCTCAGGCTGCTTCTTGGTCCCATACTTGGCCTTAAGATACTTCGCCCAGGAACTGAGATTCTCCTCTCCGGAAGCAGATGAATCTGCGGCGTACTTCAGTCCATGCGAGGACTTGGACCTCATGAGCTCCGATCCAAACCTCGACGTGAATGGTGTGAGGATTTCTTCGCTGTTCTCATCATCGTCGTCGTCGTCCTCTGATCCCCCTTGCCCCAACATGAAAGCGGTGCTCTTGCTCTTGGCCAACCTTACCTGTCTTTCCCGCAGGGCTGCGTACCTGGATCTTCCACTTGGATACTGGGACTCGAAAGAGATTTTTCTGGACGCCTGGGTCGAGTTTCCCGGTGCCGTTGGGCTCGCCCTATTGGACGCCTCAGCCAGATATTTGTCCACGAAGCTGCTGCCTCGGTCGCGCTGCTTGGTGGTCCTCTGGAAGTCTACGAGCAGAGGTTCTGACAGTTTTCTAGTAGGCGCTGCTGATGTCGTTGCAGGGGTTTGCGGTGGTGACTGTGGAATTGCAACAGTGGGGATGATTGGCTCTGTCTGTTGCTGCTGTTGTTGCTCTTCTTCCTCTTCCTCGTAATACTCATATTCATCAGTGTCCTCGCTACTCTCTTCTTCCTCCTCTTCTTCCTCCTCTTCCTCTTCCACGTCTTCCTCTTCCTCTCCTTCCTCTTCTTCGACCTCGTCCTGTTCTTCGACCTCCTGTGTAGTGACCGCGGCAGACGCTGAACCAGTACGAGAAGGAGTCAGCGCGGTCGATGGAGGACAAGGCATAGGTGGCGGGGGATAGCTCAGTAGTGTTTCGCTCCTTCTCGACTGTTCCGATGCTGAACTTGCCGATGAAGCTGTGGTTGGCGCTCTCCCCAGCGCAGCTGCTGCTGCAGCCGCCGCCGGAGTTGGCGGTATAGCCGTTGTGGGCGTCTGAAGCCCCGCCGGTGTTGCATCTGCTGAACCTGTTGCACCAGCTTCTTTGTTTGCCTTTTTGATGCGGTCGATTTCGTCCTCCGACTCCATCCTGGTTGGCCTGGGCGGCGGGTGGAAGACGGCCGTGGAGGGTGCGACCGCCTTCTTCGGTGACGGCTCCTTCTTGGGCTTCAGCTTCGCCATCTCCATCTCCTATGATCAACGTAGGAACATGAAATCATTTGACATCGCTGCAACGTACTATGATGCGTTTTCTCGCTCTCCAGCTCACTCTGTGTGTGTGCGCGTGTGCGCGTGTGCATTTTGTGTGTATGTGAGACAGAGAGAGAAAGATTTGCGCAAGAGTGTGAAGAGACAAAGAAAGCCTTGAAACAAAGATCAAGTTGGCCTCGTTTGTGCTGTATTTGTTCCTTACGACGTTGAAGCGCACACCGCGCAAAGCCTTCGTATTCATAGCTCCTCTCATCTTTTCTACGTATTGTGTAGAACTACCTACGTACAGTGGATGTCAAGGTGTACGTTACTCTGTTCCAAAAAGTGTTTTGCGTCGTCTGCATCGTCCCAGGCAGCCTTGAAATGGCCTGATTCTCTGTATTAGTCTAACGATGTCGGGCAGTCATATTTGGAAAGCTAATTTCGGTATAAAAGAAAGATCACATTCACTTCGCTTGACGACGGTACCACATTATTTGGCATCTGACAAGACTCTCGTCTAACGATTCTTGTGTTATTTTTCTGCACGCGACAACGGGTCACGTGTCCCATTGCCCAATTTTACTAGACTGTATTTCTCATTTGTTGCGCCTGACCTAAAAGTTTGTGTTTCCAACGGTGTTGTTTTAATCTGTACATATAAACTGTCATGAAGTTGTCGTGCTCGATCGAGTTCCAGCACGGTCCAGAGGGTTGTTACAGAGCGGATCTCCCAGCCCAGTGTCACGAGCAGACAGACAATAGAGTTAGGGAGAAAAAGAAGCAGACGGCAGGTCCGTGTCTGATACGTAGGCCTTTATAATCACACACCAGGTATACGGTACAGTAGAATAAGTTAAAACACACAGCATCAATTCTATCCAGCAGTTCCACCGTTTTAGTAGCGTCGTGGTAGAGAAACTGACCTTCCAGAGCTCTGCAACCAAAAACAGATCTGCGTGAACAGCCTTTTCTTTATCTCTGGAAAGTGAGTCTACCCCACAGCCGCCGCCATCACTGACTGCTGCATGCGCACTCTGCTCACCTTTAGTCTCTGGATGATTCTGGACGAGTCTGCCAGTCGGATGCATCCGCTGAGGGGTCCTCTGGAGGCGTCCTCGGTCTCCACTACGCGCGTGCGCTCTTTCTTGTCCTCATAAGCGTCACCGCTGTTGTTCATGATGTCGTCGTCCGCGTCGTTGCGGAGGAAACGCGATCTGAACCGAGAACTCCTCGACCTCCCTCCAACAATCTCCTCGTCGTCGTCGTCGTCGTTGAATCTGCTGCTTCTTGAGGTCTTGGTGTTGTCGTACCTGCTCTCGCCGAAGCGACGCCTCACTGGGGGCGACCGGTCCCCGACGGAGCTCTCTTCCCGACGTCTGAAGTCTGCTACCAGCCTGTGATCGCTCTTTGATCGGGACAGACCGGTGGGGCGTACAGAAAATGAGTCATCTTCGTCCTTGTTGGACTTGCTCTCCGTGAACTTCAGGTCTCCTATCTCCAATATCCGTTTTGTCACGTCGTTGACCGAGTCGTGCATGAGGAGCTTAATCCTCCTGGTGTACTCTTCGCTGCCGGGATCGTAATTGCGGATGAAGTCCATCATCTTGATGAAGATTTCCTTGCAGTCCATGAGCTCATTGTCATCCCATGGAGTTTCGTCAGACATGTGCTTCTCCATCAAGTCCGAGTTGGACTGGATGTTGGTCAACTCCAAGTCTAGGTTACTCTTGAGCTCCTTCAGCGTCTTCATCTCACCAACAAGATATTTCTCCACGCTGCTCTTGAGGTGATCTGTCCTCTCCTTGATGGCGTGCGTGACCCTGCGGTGAATCTCGTCAATATCCTGCATGACTGCGGTGGCGTTGAGTTCCAGATTCTGCTGGTTCCTCTCGACCTGCTTGAGGCAGTCCTCGAGTCGGTGCCAGCCCCGCTTGATCTGGTTGTTGATGCGGGAGATCTCTCTCTTGAGGATATCGCAATGAGCCTCCTTGCAGTCGGAACAGACCTTCTTGTCGCAGTGCGCGCACGGATGGACGTACGCCTTCTCGGAGCACACGTTGCACCGAGACATGATGGCGTCAGCGTTCGGGTCGGGAAGCTCGCCTGAAACATCCAGCGGAGATAGATTCTCTTTCAGTTGATCAGTAAGCGCTTGATCTTCTTACCTGTGATCGCGGAGTGGAGCTCCAGAAACTTTTGCAGCGTGTAGTTGGAGGGGAATCCCTGGATGCCATTGTACGGAATCCGGTGTTCTGCTCGGCACTCCGGACATTTGACCTGAGAGCGTATGACAGTCGCCAGTCCGGTCAGCCCAGCTGACAGATATCAGTCACCAATGGCTTACCTGTCTCTTGACGTAGTCCACCAAGCCCTCCATGCACGGCTCCATGCAGTAGGAGTGCTGGCATGGCAGCAGCTTGGGATTGCGGTACCGGTCCAAGCAGATGCAGCAAGTCAGCAACTGGTCGAACTGCTCCATCTTGGAACTGCTGTCGTCCGTGTTGCGCTAAGACACCATCAATCCTTTAGTAGGAGCGACTACTTTGTCGGCTTTTGAGTAACTGATGTTCTCCTGCTCGCCTTTTGCTGCGTGCTTTCTCGTCGCGCACTGCGTTTCAATTTTAGAAGAGCTGCACAGCGGAAAATTTCTTGAAGCCGTTCCAAGTTTCCATGGAAAGCTCCAGACAAAGGCCGCTCTCGCCGACAGCAGCCAATGACATCATGGGAATTATGGAGCAGTGCTGACCTAATTCAAACGGTGACTGGTGCAAAAGTCATCATTTCTTCTCTCGCCAGGTCCTTGGTGAAGTCAAGAGAGACAAGCATGGATGCACCAAAGAACGTCCTTCAATCCTTGGAGTAGTTTGAGGGGAGCAAGGACGTGCGTGAAAGCAGAAAGTGAAAATTTCTGCACTTCTTGTGCTTCGTATGTACGGCATGTAGTCATCTCTGATGCACGGCCGTGACATTTCAGGCTGGTGCTGAGAGCAAAACAACGGCCTCGAGGTCAACAAATTTTAAGAGGACGCCTGAAACGATTCGTCTTGCCCGTCTGTCTGTCTGTCTGTCTCCAGATTACCTTGGGGACAACGGACGTGCATGATGTTATCTGCGAGTGAAAAGGAATGTGTACATATGTGGGATTCATCTCATGTGCCACAAGTTCAGTCATGAGTCCAAGAGGTTTGCGTACTTCTCCCTGAGCCTCCCGTGACCTCCGCACCAAAAGCGTATTCTTGTATCAGTGGCGTTTGAAGCTCAAAATAGCTTCTGACGTACTCTGCACATCAGCGAGAAGAGAGAGACCCGATGACATTTCCAATGGGGAAGTCAACCTGAGGCCATTCACGTCGGTATCAAGGCTGTGAGTGTCATATGACAGCACCGAGCAAATGTTCATGACATGACCAAGCCTCATCTGTCTCCCCCCCTCCCCCCCGGAAAACGTGACATTTTCCGACGCGTCCGCCATGATCCCCAGAAGATTCAGCTGCGAAGACCGGAGACTCCCCTTTGCGCGTACGCACGTCCGTTCTCTCCTACAAGTGCATGTGCATGTGCACGCTGCGCATAGTCTACGTCCACTGGTACGTGGATGCGCGTGAATCTCTTTCTTTCACTCTCGTGAAGAACGTCTGGAGCAAGTAAAAGTTCGTCCGTGCACATGCACGCATCTCAACTGATCAGTCTCATGCACACATGTCAAGCAGTGCAACTCAAGGTTGACTTTGCAAGGCCTGGACAGGCACTTGCTCTTCTTCGCCGCAGGGCAAAAGGGTGTTTTTAAACATGTTTTACCACTTGGACTGGTCGTGCTCTCGACTGACCCTGCACGACACCTCCTATTAAGTTTGTGACATACGGATGTGCAAAGACATTTTTCCTCTGCATGTTCCTCAGTAGCACCCTTGAAGCCAGGCAGGCTGGTCAGGCAGTCACCTGCTTACACGCTGCCAAAGCTCTTGCCGAAACCGCCACTCCTTCCCCTTCATCTTCCTCCTCTCCATGTCAGTTTGGCAGGTAGCCAGAGGTCTTCTTGCTTGACTAAGACATTATTATTGTTAGTGGGTGAAGACGGTCGAGGCCGCCAAGATGGCGTGCGTGAAGAACTGCTGCTGCTGCGTCAACCTCCGGGTAGGCGGAATCATGATGGGGGTCATGACTCTCGCCCTCTCCGTCTTCTCCATCATCCCCATGGCCGTGTCCCTCGCCAACAGGATGTATCTGGCCAGAGTGATGACCCACCTCGTCAACGAGTACTCCGTCCCTGGGTCGGACGACAAGACCGGACTGGACTCGGTCACCTTCTGGGGGAGCGTGGACAAGGCTCTGAACAGGTACAACAATTGCCACCACGATCGGGTGGCCAAGCCGCGTTGCCAATGGTCACAGCATACTTTTGTCGTTCGCAGGGAGGAAGGTCAGGATGACAACTTTCTGCCCCAAGAGGACAGCCCAGAGGTCCAGTGGCTTGCCTACGCAATGCTCGTCTTCTTCATCGTGTCACTAGTGAGTGTCATATCGATACACTGAAATCTCCCCACCACCAGCTGTGCTACGTGACCGTGAACACCCTATGCTTCTCTCCCGACAAGGTATTGTTGGCAGTGTACGCCGTGTGCAGCGTGCTCCTGATCTACGGTGCAGCTCGCGGCAACCGATGGCTGCTGTTGCCTTGGCTGGTGTGCACCTTCTCATTCATCCTAGCCTACTTGGGCGGCATGTGCCTCTCGCTCATCCTCGTCGGTGTTCAGGTCGTCTCACTCTTTCTCTTCTTCGTCGCGCTCGTGGAAGTTGTCATCGCCATCTACTTGTGGGTGTGCGTGGTCAGCTTGCACCAGGCAAGTACATGCAACAGTACACGTGCGGGTAGACGTGGTGTTTGCTGCAGTGCGCAGTCACGGAGCAGAACATGCTGGTCACCGATCCTTTCTCTCGCAGGTGTTGGGATCTGAGGAATGGCTCCACAGACAGCCCATGCAGGAGATGAAGCCAAGATTTTCGACTAAATATGCGTCTGTGCCTTCTTCGGACTGAAAAAGGGATGGTTTCGTTGCTCTGATTGCCAAATGCACCCTCGACATTGAGGGCGAGCTTTTGTTCTAACAAGCATTAACTGTTTAATTCTGTCGCCAAGGAATAAAAACACTGTGTCAACAGGTTTGAGCAACCTAATGTACCCTCGTCTGTTACGTGCAAGTGTTTTCCTTTTCGTTGACTAAAATGTAACCTTAAGTAATACTACTCGAGAGTAATCTTCATGATGCTGTATTTGATGCATTTATCAACTAACACATTGGAAAAAAACAAAAACATTTGGTGTATACACTAGTGTCAGTGCAACAGGATGGAATGAAGAAAATATCATCACCTCTCCCCACTGTCAATGACAGAACGTTTCTGTAGCAGTCTTAAAACACGATCTTCATCTTCCACATCCCTCTTCTTTCTGCCAGTATTGAGGGTGGCCAAGGTGACCAGAGCTGAGTTGGAATTGATGGCAGCCGCGGTGTAGAGCGCCGCCAAGCCCGCCAGCGGCGCGAATAGAACGAGTGGCGCGAGGACGTCAACGCCGCTGCCACCGCCACCACCGCCGTAACCATCATCCCGGCGGTTCGCGTTGCTGTCTTGACCCACCGCTATAGATATGATGGCGAAGTAAGTCAGCAATAGCTGGAGCGACGACATCTTGACGGCACAGGTAGCAAGATCTGACTGCTGTCAAGTTTAAAGTGGGACATTGGAAGAGGAGGCACAACAAACGTGAGAGTCAGAGAAGCCATGCTAACTGAAACGAACACCCTCGTTCTCTTTACATCCGAGCAAACCACAAGGACGACGTTACTAAGAAGAACACGTGGGACACTTTTAAGATGAGTCTTTGGAGTATTCGTGAATCCGAGCAACCTCATGAACTAGCGCACCGCTATCGCACCGCTTGCGCCCCAAATTGTCTACTTTCTCCTTCTTACGCGGCAACGAGAGTACCGGAACTTGGTGGGTTAGACGGTGGTTTTGCGCTCACAGCAGGAGGACGCAGTCCATTGCTCAAGGATTTTTGCACAACGAGAGGTGTCCGTGTTTAGAAGACATTGTTTTAAATCATAGCACTCATTGGATCGGGCTGTGACTGCACGCTGGTTCCGGTCGGTCGAGCGTAGCTAAGTGAAAGTACCGTAGAACGCAACCACAGCCGAGATCCAGATCGCGGCGTTCGATGAACGCTAAACATATACCCTTGGTCTCCGCCTAAATTGGCCCCAATTACCACCCCCACCCCAGCTCAATCACTTCTGGCTGATGATAAGTCTATCAGACAGGTTGACCTGCAGGCCACTTTCGTCCGTTAATTACACTGCTGCAGCCACTTGGTACATGCTGGGCGTTGGCACAGCAAACATCAATATTGAAGCATCTCATAGTTTGTTGCTATGTACCTAAAGCTACGTCCATAGGCACAGAGTATATGTATGTACAGAGGGCCAGCTCGTGTGTGTGTGCGTCTGTAAAGACTAGAAAACACTGGTCTCCAGTTTCTGAAAACTTGCACCTCTGCTTCCTCAGCCTGGTAAAAATGTGCAAGGAAAAGAAAGCCAAGCCAAGCACACATCAGATATATTTCTTTCCTGTGGTCCTAGCATACAAATAGGGAGCAAATTCGAAACTTTCTATTGGAAAGACACGAAACCTCTGCTGTTCGGAGAGAAGAAGAGAGGGAAAGATGTTGCTAGCACGGTTTTCGTCCCCCCTCCAGTTGCTTTTAGACAACTTCCCGGCACGTTCCTTACCTGAGGTGCTGCTTGGGAAGGGTGTGTGTGTGTTGTCCTTGATTCGCCTGCGACCCTGCAACAACAACGTCGACAACGTTGACAATGTCGACAACGTCGACAGGAACAGCACCACTGCAATGTTGCTCATGCCAATGAAGCACAGACACGTTGTAACGTATGGCGTCGTCAACAAGTAAGGCAATATATTTTAAGCCGTTATAACACATTATCATCGTATGCAGTACGTAACAGTACGTACGACAAAGCAGCGAACTAAAGACCTCACATCGTCGCGATCTTGAGTACAATTTTCTTCTTCAGGACATCTGTAGGCTCTGCTTCTTTTTGTGAGTATCTGAGTGCTTGATCATGCGATCTTCCCTGATGAAACCCTTGCCACACACCTCACAGGTGAATGGTTTCTCGCCCGTGTGCAGGCACATGTGCCGTCGCAGGTCCGTCTTGTGGTTGAACTGCTTCGGGCAGACCTCACACTTGTACGGCTTGTCGCCCGCGTGCTTTGCTAGGTGCTCCTGAAAGGAAGAATTCGGTCAGTTTAAGAAGGACACACACACTGTTGAGCTTGTCTGAACGATCAGCGACCTACTCAGGGTCGGATCATGGGTGAGATCGAAGACCAGCGAGCAAGGTCAGGTCGACAGAGTAAGCCTTGATGAAGAAGAACCAAGTAATTGCTCACCTGATATAAAATCTCTACGGGGAACCTCTTCCCACACTGTCCGCACTTGTACGGTTTTTCTCCGTTATGAAAGCTTTTGTTGTGCTGTTTCAGATAGCACATTCGATTGAAGGACTTGTTGCAGTCGTTGCACCGAAAGTCGCCTTCCGCCAGCTGCTTGTCCAGCAGGTCCTCGCTGCTCCCGTTATTCGACTCACTTGCGTCCTTGTGATTGAACGTCGCAGACATCTCGCTGGGCGACACCTCGGTAGGTGAGAAGGACGCGAACACGTCGGCCGCAGCAGCCGCGGTCACGGCGTCCACGCCGCCACTGCTGCCGCCGCCCCCGCTACTGGACGAGTAGGGGCTGGCGGAGTAGGAAGAATATGCGCTAAACTGTTGCTGTTGCTGCTGCTGCTGTTGCTGCATTCCGTAGCACTGTTGCTGTTCACCCCCGTTGGAAGTGGTAGCACTATTGTACGGAATACTGGCGGCATTGTGATGATGGTGATGTTGGTGATGATGGTGAGGGTGATACATTTGATGGTGAGGCGGTGGCAGGCCATAATCTTGACAAGACGAATGTTGTTGCTGTTGCTGCTGCTGTTGCTGCTGTGCAGCCGTGGTCTGCGCATAGGAAGGCAGCGGTGGTATCGTGGGTAAGTTGGGGGCCTCGTACGCGCAATTGCTGGTCTGCTGCGGCTGCTGCATGTCCATATATTGCTTATTTGCGTTCTTGGCATCGCCGCCGCCTGCATTGAAGGCTATTGCTTTCTCCGGCACTTTCACTTGAGCTTCACTGTCGAAAAAGTCTGAATTGGAAGAGATAGGAACATTTGGGGATGAGGTAAGATTATGCTGTTGCTGCTGCGAGACAATACCGGGAGACGAGGAGGAGGCGCCGCGATCACCGCCGCCACCGGGCGAGGTAGACGAATTGTATTTGCTAATACTGCTGCGCTGTTGGTGATGTTGAAGGAACGGGTCGACCGCGGCCATGGTGGTGGCGACGGCGACGGCCGGGTGCTGCGGCTGCTGCGGCTGCGACGGAGGAGGCGGCGGCTGGTGGTTGGCCGGGTGAGCGGTGTTGGCCGTGGCCGCAGCCGCGGCCGCAGCCTCCGTCTTGTGTCTAAGAATGGCATTCTTGTGCAGCGTCGTATTGAAGTGACGCTTCAAGTGTCCCGAACTGGTGAACCACTTGTCACACGCCCCGCACTGATATGATTTAGGCTTCTTGGCGTCCCCGCCGCCCCCTCCACCACCGCCGCCGCCGTCGAGGGTGGCGGGGGAGGCGACCGAGGCCTGCTTATAGGCCCACTTGTCCGTCTCGGCCCCGCGGGGAAAGCTCTCTCCGCCCCCGTCGTAAGTCGTTGCATTGCTCCAGTGAGGAGATTTTGATTGGTCGTTTTGATTCACGTAGTAGCCACCCGGCGGCGGGTGGCCGTAATTAGCAGCGGCGGCGGCTGCCGCCGCGGCTGCCGCTGCCGCAGCCGAGTCCGCCACGGAATACCTCCGGACGGTATTGCTGTCCAGGTCCCAGATCTCCTCGGACCTCCCGTCGTCGGTCTCGTGGATGGATGGGTGCGGATGCGGCGGCGGCAGTTGCGACGGGTGCGGCGCCCCGTACAACGCGTCCGAGTATTGCAGGGGAACGTGGAACGACATCTTCTACGATGGGTCCATGGCCGTCGTCGTCGTCCCCCTCGGTGGCGCGCTCGCTCGCTCGCTCGCCAGAGAGCACTGAGGAGTAAAGTGAGCGAGTGCGTCTGCGTCGCCGTCCCTCGGCTGGACCTGTTCCTAACCTCTCTGCCCGCGCGTGAGTGCGTGAGTGCGCGCGAGAGGGGCACACGCACACCATGGTCAGTTAGATTCCAAGACACGGAGAATTTCTGCCCCGCGCCCCGCGCCCCCCCTCCCCCCATCCTTGCCGCCGCCGCCGCCGCCGCCACCACCGTCGTCGCCGTTTCCGTGCCCGCGTCCACTACGTTAGGGTTGCAGCTCGAGTCCGGCTTGATGTTCTTGCAGAATGTCATTTCAGTGCGTTTGCGTGTATATTTCTCACAATTTCTACAGCATTCATCTAGCAGACAAGAGTTCGGCTACTGTGACGGACTGTGATCCCGACTTCACCCTGAAGCTGTCTTGCAAGCCCACTGTCTGGACCGGCCGCCGGTGGTCGAAGCCCGTCAACCCGCCAGTGGTCGGCCCGCCGCACCCCGACAGTACGTCTTACTACTTGCTCTATATACGCACACTCGCATTCTCTCGTCCCTCGGCCACTTGCTGGCGCCCGAGCCCTCGCCCGCGTCCGCGTGCGTCCCGGGCCAACGCAGGGTGAGGAAGAGAGAGCTGTGAGCGCTCGCCCTCACCTTCTGGCCAGTGGGCAGTGGGCAGCGAGCAAGCGAGATATCCTAGCTCGTGTGTGCGCGCGTGCCTGCATTAGTGGGTGCGTGAGCGCGTGTGCGCGTCTGCACGCGCACACGCTTTCCTTCCTTCCTTCCTTCTTCTCTCGATTTCTGGGCAACTTTGGGTAGGCCGGCGACTTCTTTGCCAAGCTGGACACGGGGGGGAAGAACGAGCGGTCAAGAGAGAGAAAAGAGGCGATCGGACCGAGGGAGGAACAACAGAGAAGGAATGAAGGGCAATGGAAATAGCAGTGGGAGCGCGAGCGCGTGTGCGTGCGTGCGTGCGTGCGCGAGTGTGCGCGTGCCTTCTATGCTAAGGTTGGCCTCTCTCTCTTTGCCCGGGGCGACCCAGGGCAAGACTCTCACTCCTCACGAACCCCGCAACTCGCAGTGTCCAAGGACGACGCCGCCGGAGTCGCGGTCGCGCGGTCCGTGCCCGTCGATGCCGAGGCCGAGAAGGGGGAGTCGGAAGAAATTCCCGAAAGCGACGCCGATGCTGATGCAGACGCCGCCGACGAAGACGAGGAGCAAGATGCCGTCCTCCTCCGGATTCGCCGCGAGGGTTTCACCGCGACCCTCCGGGTCGGTGGGCACGGTCGGGGCTGCAATATGATGACGCCGGGACGGAAACGTTCTGCGCGCGCGCGTACATTCAATGCCACTTTCCTGTAGCGATCCTCTCATTCCCCACGAGGTTGCGCGTTTATCAGCCCCCAAGTTCCGTGTGAGAAAGCGGGAAACTTTCCCCTGGACACTCGCATTTTGGGTCGCCAACTTCAACTTCTGACCTTCCTTGCCCCCCCCAAGTGGACAGAGAGGTTGGGCGACTGCCCCGACGAACGTATCGAGCACTTCGTCCTGCACGAGCTCTTGCTGCTCACTGACCGTGCAACCAACAATGGGGTGATCTGATTTGGGGGGTAACTTTCGAAACTGCACGTGCAAAGTTGATATCTGTGTGAGACTTCATGTGAGATGGAGCACGAGTCGGATATTTCGTTGACTGCGCCTTCCCAAAAGTGGGCCACGGCTTTGCAATGGTGGCCCAGGGAAGAGCTGTTCTAGAGCTGCGTGTGCAGGAGCCCCCATGTAAAATCTCTTTCACAAAAGAGGACCTTCTCAACAAAAGACGATTGAAGAACTTTTCTTAACATTCAGTCAAAATTTTGACGCTAAGAAGTTATTTTGTTAACAGTTATGCATTTCAAGAGTTGTAGGACTTTCAATAAACATTCAAAGCGTGCAAAGGGACCTTTGGTTCGCGCTCCTGGAACATATGAGAGTCGTCTGTGGATACAGAAGAGAGTGGTGTTACGTTGTCACTGCTTGACATCACAATGACTGGCTCAATTGAACCCTGACTTGCTATGACGATTGTCTATGACCCGGAGAGTGTTCTCAAAGGAGGAAAAAGTTCAGATTTGAGTATAAATTTTTCAATTTCAATTTTGCTGGCCCTTTCAGCCACTTTGTGCCGGGGCTGCCTGGCCGAGCAGTCACCTTTTTGGCGGGTCCACCTGCCAGGTCAGGTATACAGTGAACTATTCTTTGTGTTCACCAATACGACAGCCTCTAGCCGTCAATTTTTTTGTGCACCGTCTGTTAACATTTCCAAACAGCTATTTACTTTATGTCACATTATGTCTTCACACAACACAAGCACTTTAAGAGAGGCGGCAAATTTTATGTACGAGAAGTTGAGTGCTTGCGGAATATGGAATCTTGACCAAGCTTGTTAAAAACATTGTCAAGCAGGATTGATGAATCCCCACCAATGGGTTGTTTACGGGAAGAAGAATCCTGGAGAATAGTTTCTATCTCCACTACGACCTCCACATGTGCTAAAACTGGGTGTTAAAAGATGTGTATTAAGAATAGAAGTTGTTTGGAACATCCGCCAAAATACAGTTAGTCAGCAATTCAGATATAAGTGAACGACTCTTGTCGAGACACTTATTTTTTCTTTAAAAAAAAAAAATCGGTTCATGAAATCAATTTTCGCTATTTAGGAATAGTAGTCTACAAAGATGAGGAAAGTAGTCTGTAAGGTCCTGTTTGTCGAGACAGTTTCTAAATTGCCAAAAGTCAGAATCTGAATCAGATCACGCTACCGACGACAACCATCAGCTCGTACGTTCGTGCTGTCGTAGTCCTGTGCTGTCAGTCGTGCGAGCTCGAGAAGAATCGCCAACGACCTGGCCCAGCAGCAGTTCGTGACTTCGTGTCTGTTCTGCGCCCTGGACAGGGAGTCGTCCAAAAAGCTCAACGACTGCGGCTCACACTGCATGCCCGGTATCAGCACAGCCATGCTGATACGCGTCCCGGTGCTGCGACACGAGTCCCGTCCTCCGGTTCAGCCGCAGCGCAGACGCTGCAGAGACAGTCACTGTCGGGCTTTGGCAAGACAGACGTGGGCGAGACAACGTGCTGATCCAGACGCTCTCATGTGCATGTGCACATTTCTCGTGATGGCTTCACTTCAGTAGAACTCCAGTTTGACTCCGATTGCCTTCATTTGGTCAGTTTCCTAATAAAAAGCACTCTGATTTCGTCAATACTTCCTCGACAATCTTACGTGCGTCTGAATATTAAGCACGGAGTAAATGACTGTTATCCAGCAGCATAGAAAAACCTTCGTTTTGTTTGGGAACTTTCATTTCGAGCCTTGAGCATGGCAGAAAGTCCAAAAAAGCCCCCCTCCCCCAAAGCAACTTTTGAGGCTGTCTGATAAGGCCAAGATTAGAGAGTTGTCAACCAATGCTGGCTTCAATCAAGGTGGAATTGCCAAAGACTTCGATGGCAAAGGTAGGATTACAGATTTTTCTTTGTGGCCAACTTATTCTATTCTCTGGAGCGATAAACACTGAAGAAAACATGTCTGTATGAAGCTGTCTGGCAACCAACCACTGATTTCGTCAATACCTCCGATTTAGTCAAAACTCCACATGCCACTGACTAAGTCTGAGTTTGGCTGTTCATAATAGGGATGTGTTTCGAGCTGAAATTTCGAGTTAGGCCATTTCGACTCGAGGACTCTCAGCTCGACCGGCTCAAAACCTGGCTCACCCAATTGGCTCAATAAATTTGACTTTTAGTTTTAAGTAACAAAACGTGGCTCGACAATGTAAACAGCAAATATGGGCCTTGAAATTTATGCACTGATGTGTATACACCGATGAATGCAAACATCCGCATGTAAGCATTGGCAAAATTAGCTTGACAGACCTTTAGTAGCAGCTGCTTACACATTCGCAGTTCACCTACCCATAAATGGCAGTGACAAAGATTCCCAGCTGTCTCTCTCCAGCCGGACATGTTACAAGTGGAAGTTATTGATTTGATCAGCCATGAATGGCCCTTGACAGTCTGTCGACAGGAAGACAGCCAAGTAAAACTAACTAGAGAGAGGCGAAACAAGACCATGGACGTCTCCAGCCCAAGTCATTTACTGAGCAAAGATATTGATATGAGACTAAGCCATTATGAGGTGTGAATTTGAGTCTGAGCCACAGTGAGCTCTCGCTCATGGAGCAGCTTATGGAGACTGAAATTTGCTCTAAAAAGCGGAGCATTGCAGTAGCACATTTGAAAAGAGTAAAGTCTATACTTTGTTAAGAAACTTGGCAATGGCTGACTGCCTCATTCAATCCTTAAAAAAGGATGGACTTCTCATGGGAACTTTGTAGGGTTTGCAATACAAAAATGATGGGCTAGCAAGTCTTTCTGAATAACAGACATAATCACACATTTATAGTTGATCTGAGCCAAGGCCGATCTTTTTTACTCGCAACTTCTCAACCACATTTGAATTGCTCTATAAAGAGGAGGGCCGAGGACGAAAGGTCAAGAGGCAAATTTTATAGAGTATAAAAAATAAACAGTGTGTTTCTACAACGAAGTATTGGGTATGAGAGCTTTTGTCAGAAATTGTGGTCTTGATACAGTGTTGGAAGTTCTGGCACACAGTTACTATTTTCTCCTTTACTCTCCCCGTTACTATGTTCCCCTTGGGTGAATGTATTCTGCACGTGGCACATAACTACTGCCAAGGAAGAGCTTTAGGCAGAGATGGGATTCAAAAACTGACTATTCCTTCATTCCATTTGAACGGAATGGATTCAAATGGAGTCTGGCAACAAATATAAAACAAAGAAAAAGTGATTGACCTCACCTATGGGACACGCTTCCTACTGACTATTTTTGGCACTCCCTGTGGCATTGAATACCTCTCTGGGGCCGTACACGCTGGTTCGGCTGCATCCGAGCTCCTTGTGGATGGTCGTCAGGCAGAAGTCGTGTGCGAGACACTTTGAAAATTCTGTTGGTTGGCTCTCTATTATGAAAAATCATGCGTCCATCATCAGTGCCAAAAATTTTGTTTGAGGCCCAAACCTTGTCAAAGCACTGTAGACACACGCACGCCACTTACTGTGCAATTCAAAAGACACTGACGAGTAGCTTCCGTGTCACTGGCGCTTACTTTATGCGTTACCTCTAGGTAGATGAGCCCTATAGGCGAAAAAATGAACTACTCAAAGATGTGCAAACAAAACGATCACTGGTACAGTGTACAGAGAAGTCATCAAAGCCACCTGATGGATCCACCGGATCCAGTGTGGCAGTGATCGTTTTGTTTGCACGTCTTTGAGTAGTTCATCTTTTGCCGCGAGGGCGGTGCTAATTGCACTGGAACTCGCCTATATCAAGCGGAGGGTTTCATGTGAAAAATCCATTCTGACAAATTTGGCTTTCTGTATTAACCGATGCTCTGATAAGGAAATTGCACTGTATTTCGAGTTGGAGCCCTCCAAAACTGTGACAAAACTCCATCTCAGCTCAGAAACATCTCTACTGCACATGTATTTATTCTCCAGAGATTTCCAATCTCCCAAGACGAGTGGAGGAAGAGTCTGCCTGCACCTCCCTGGTAAACAAGGCACAGCTGAAGGCAAAGCCTGCACAAAGTGACTGCCCAGCAAACATTCCACCTGCGTCATCCTTTCAGCTGCTAGAGATTTTACTCCGTGTGACATCCTCGCACGTACATGAGATTCTCTTCCTGTCCCACTTGCTATATCAGCTGTGAGAGCAGAGGCAACACGGGTGCCTCCAGGTGCCTCCTTTCAGGACCCAACCGGGTCATCAGGAGCAGCACCGGAGTGCCTGGGAGAATCTGGTCTCTCTGGCGATGACCGCAAGGGGAGGAGGATGTCCCAGAGGGTGTACCTTGGAGTCCTCTTATAGGCCATCCATGAACCGTCCCAGCCAACATCGGCAGGCATGCTCATGTTGAGCTCTCTCTCCACAGCTCCTTGGACAGGCTCTCCGGCCTCTTTTGCTCTTGCAAGCCTTTAGCAGTCCTGGATGACCCTGCACGCACAGAGCTCAGAGAGTTGAGGATTCTTTCGGTCAGATAGCATCTCTGTCAAGGTCCCGACCCGTACGGACAGGACTAGAGTTGCCATTGGCTCACTTCCATGGCTTCCGTTGCCGAAGTGTGTCGTTTGTTGAGAAGGAGCAGCTCTCCGCGAGAAAACCACCCAGATGCAAGTTGAGCATTCCTCCAAATCACTGCAAGTTTGACCCATCTCATGAGTTCTTCCCCAGCGCAATGTGAGTCAAAAGAAGCCAGTCTGAACTACGCAAAAGTGTCTCGACGATATCTGGTGTGTTGACGATGACTCGACTCATGAATGACTGCCCATTTTTTGTGTCTGCGTCCAGAAGTCAAGTGATGAGTAATAATCCGTACTCATCTCACTCCTCTCTTCTGACGTGAATGTTCACAGCCACGCGCGCGTATAAGTCAAATCTAGCTAAGTGAAGTAGGGTGGAGTGAAATGGTAAGATGAAATGGACAGCAGTCTACCTCTGGCGTCTGCCTCATGCATGAGGCGGTCGATCTTTGGTGATTCATCGGGTACCTGACAACGCCCTACGCAAAGTATGTACACGCACGGTCATGCTGAACTGGACTTTTTGAGTGTCGTCCGTGCATACATTGGTACTACCACAGACAGATAGATAGTACAACACGCAGATCGTCATCGTCAATGAAAGCGTGCACGTGTACACCTATTTTTATCCACGTCGGTACATTCGTCGTACAGTGGTGTGGTGAAGTCTAATGTATCCGCCACGCTCGTCATGCCGGCCGGGCGGACGTAGCAGTCACACATAGCACACAGCTAAAGTCAGCCTGCCATCATACTGCGTACACTGCGCGTGCGTCACGACCAGCATTCATTTTCGCACCAAAGTCACCGGTGACCAAGTCCTTAATAATTTTTGGGTGTGCCAAAGTTATGTCCTTTGTACAGTCAGATCAAACATAAGTGGTAACGAAGGGGGCGAAAATGAGTGTATGCGAGACACTTGTTGGCCTTGTGCACAGCGCACGCACGCACCTGTGTGCGTGTGTGCATGTATGCTATATATATATATATATATATATATATATATACATACTATGTATATACATGTACACGCGCACGTGCCCTGTTCATTGGGACGAAAACGAACTGTGATATAATAAGCCGACCACGCAGTACAAATATGGTACATGCGTTATTAACCATGAAGAATGAAAAGGCTTTCTCCCGTTTTTCTACTCATTGAGTGAAAGGTTGTTTGTTGTGTTAGTAGTGACGTTTGTTCTCGCCCTGAGGACTGCTGTGGCGATCAAAAGGAAACTTGACACTCTGAACGTGGCAGCGAAACCCACATAAAAAGCACCCAATCGCTTCTATTATGCCGCAAAAGAAATTCCACTCTGCTAAGTGACATTCAAGCTTCCGCGGTGTCAATCCATCTCGCACCATTGTACTATGACCAGGAGTGGCGTGCTATTGAGCAGAGCACATGCTCGTAGCAGCTCACAGCTATTTGAGGAGGCAATGCCAAAGTCACCCTGCAACGTGCCACGATGATCAGGACTCTTCTTGGCGGTTCCCCTCATACGAATCTGCCACTGAAGATCCGCTGTTCTGCGCTGCTCTCTGGCCACGCTGTGCCGAGCTGCACGACGACGCTGGAGAGCATGCGACACCGCCAAACATAGCTGGCTATAATAACGATGGCGCTCTCCTCTTTCTCTCGGTGAAAGAGCGCGCGACGAGTCCAATTTTGCCCACTTTTCGACCCTCCCACACTTCTTCTCCCGCTCTCTCGCCCTCCAGTAGTAAAAGGCGTGCGCAGGCAAGGCCACACGCACACAGACCTCGATCTACAATACGTGCACAATGCAAGCAAAAAGCCCTTGGGTTAAGTAAACGACGCCCATCGTCGTTGTCGTCGGATAAAACCAATAAAGCGTGTGCGACGAGAAACAGTCAAGTGAACTCGCTCGTTTACTCCTTTTCCTGCGTGCCAGTTATTACTGTGGACTAGTGACTTTGTTGTCGGGAGGCCAAGACTTTATCAGCTGTAACGTGACGAGATGCTTCTTTTTGATGGCCCAGATAATATGTACACGATCAAGGCGAGTCGGTCCTCTGCCATCGATCACTTGTGAGAGAAGAAGACATATCGGTGTGAAGAACAACATTCGTTCAGAGGCCTTGCAAGGATTCGGAGGAATCTTTACGACTGTTTTTTCAGCACTTCTGCACACATCATCGATTGATTCTTCCAGATGACTGAGAAAAACATGCGGGCAGGCAGGCTGCACATTCATGGTGGATACATACGCAACAGCTACTCGGACGTGTAGTGCGTGGTGGCCGTAGAGTGCCGTACGCAAGGACTGTCTGAAGACGAATCGGTGCGGGGAGACGTAAACGTGCGAGGCCGCGTACGCGGAACTTATCGTGTACATCACGACACCCACCAAGTGTAGTGGTGACTTTAGTGGTTTGGGCTGGGAGGGAACCAGGAAGGAGACGAGCCCCAAAAGGGGAGAAACACTGACTTGATATGAGCGTCCTGTTTGCCTTCTGATTAAAACTGTGCGTACGTTCTACTACTGTGTAACTCCAGTTACTCCTCCTCAGACTGGATTCATTGCCTGTTTCTTTTTTGCCGATAGGCCAGAGCCACACACACTACATGAGTAAAGTGCACACGTACGACGCACTCGTGCGCGCGCGTGTCAGTGCGCGATCGTCGGTTGGGAGAGGGGTGTTTGTATATCTTATCGCCGGACTCCGCAAGTCCTAGACAGCAGATAGAAGAGAGCAGTTTTTACTACGACGACGATCGAGTGCAAGGTAGTGCTGAAAAATGTTCAAATCCTGCACCTGTACCAGGAAAAGGCTCGCCGGATAAGTTGACAAAAGTTTTCAACAAGTTAAAGAGTGCGTGTGCGTGTGTGTGTGTGTGTGCGCGTGTGTGTGCTCTTTCTAATTGACAGCAGTGTTGTTATGACTCCAGAAAGAGAGCATATACGATAAGCAGGAAAGAATGTGGAGTATTACAGAGTTGATTATGAAAGCAGTACTTCATTATGTTCTGGCTCTGTGCGATGAACGAGGAAGATCGTAATGCGCCAGAGAAACGTTAACAAATGACTACGACGACTGTCCTCATTTCGTCGTGCCCGCTGGCATTGAAATTTTGCGCGTAGATCCAAGATTCTCCCAATGGCACGATCAATCCGTGGTCTTGTCTTCGTGCTCATGTGGTTCTCCACCTCATCCGCCAAAGACACAGCGGCTGCAGCGGCTGCAGCGGCGGCGGCGGTGTCGTCAACCACGGTGAAGCCCTACCACTTCGAGTCGGCTCCCAAGCTCCACCCAATGAAGGAACAGCACGTGATCGACACGGGCCAGACTTTTAGCCTTCAATGCTCCGGGCGCATGCCTGTGGAGTGGGTGTTGCCGGAAGACAACGGTGGCACCAGGCAGGGTCTGGAGGACAGAGCTACCATAGACGTGGAGGAGATCCCAGGAAGAAATCCCCGACCACACGTGGCCAAGCTCAGCATAGCCGCCCTCCGCTACAGTGACACGGGTCGATACGTCTGCAGATTCGTAGGCACCGAGGACCACGAAGAGCACCCGGAGAACGCTACGGCCACGTACCTCTATGCCAGGGATCCGGACTATTTGTTCGACTCGCAAACGAGATACATGTTCGTAAACGTCCCTCAATATCAGGAGATCGTCATCCCGTGCAAACCCACCGACCCGGAGATTAAGATGTCTTTCTTCAAAGAAGGAATGAATATTACCGACTCGTTGGAAAGCAGGCTCTTCCGATATGACCCACAGAGGGGGCTGATCGTGGTGAGGGGGACCGCGGACTTTCACTACGGCATGCACAGGTGCGAAGCCGAGCGCGACGGCAAGAGTGACACGTTTACAGCCATTCTGCAGTTCAAAGAGATTCATGATGTGGTCCAGCCGCCCACCATCGTCAGACCTCAGGTGGACAACGTCTATGTTGGCGCCAACATCTCCATCACCTGCCAGTTGCCCATCGACCACAGCATGCCACATCACGAGCTGGAGTGGGAGTTTCCACACTCGCCTCGAGACTTACGCAGGGACAAGGCTGATGGACGCATCCAAGTGCACCACCAAGTGCGCAAGAGGATCGAGGGCTCCTCCTCCCGCTCCAACATCCTGGTGAGTAAGACGGTCAAGATTAGTCCTGTCACGAGAGAAGACCGGGGCTATTACGCGTGTCGAGCTGTCATTCAGCCAGGAGAACATGAGAGTACTCCAACCAAGTACCACTTGGATAGGATCCTGGACTACCCTGACCAGGCATACCTTGGAGAGCCTCGCTTCAACGGTGAAGAAACCGTCACAATCATGAAGCCCGGTCTGTCCAAATGGGTTTTCCTACTCGAGGCTAATCCAGATCCTGGCTTCACGTGGCATCATCCTAACGGAATGCCCATCGACTTTGGCCAGCTGGAAAAGTACGAGATGATCGTAGATGAGATGGAAGACGAGATCAAGCTCCTGATTCATGACGCTGAATTAGAAGACACCGGCCAGTACATGTTCATCGTAGAGGTTGGTGACACTGCAGGAGAGGTTGAGCTCTCCAAGAAAATTGAACTATCCCTGAAGTATCTATATCAACCGGAGTTGAACCTAACTGTGGAAGAACGACCCATTCATGGTCTCCTGTCCAAGGACGAGGAATACACCCTTGAATGTGACATCTTAGGGCATCCAATCGATAATAAAACTCTCTCATGGACTTTCCACCGTTGCTCAGGATATGGCATCTGTGACGAGAGCACCGAGGAGAACTGGACCTTGCAAGCAGAGTTGATTCCTACAGACGGAAACGTACTTGGAGACTTACACTATCGATACGTTTCAAAGTTGCAAGTTCGGGCAACCCAGTCTGGCACGTTTACGTGCCGTATCTGCAGCAAGGAGGACAAACTTTTCGACTTTAAGTCGACCTGCAGGTACTCCAGCACGGAATTTTTCGTCACAGATTACAACAGTGCATTCGAGATAATTGCGCCTACGCAGGACATAGTGGAGGGCGACGTAGTAGAGCTGACGTGCGCTGCCTCCGTCTATGACTTTGTCAAGATGGACTGGCTTTGGCGTGAGGTCAAAAATGACTCACTGACGAAGATTGACAGTCACGACATCCAAGTGGTGAATGCTACAACTGAGTTCAGTCTGGTTTCCAAGTTGAAGTTCTCCAAGATCACACTGCAGCATGGCGGAGATTATGTCTGCCAAGCAGTGCCCATCAACGGATCCATGGTTGAAATATCAGAGTCTTTGCCAGTCCTGAGCATAATCAATCCTCGGCGAACCGAGGGTAACAACATGAATGGAAGTGAAATCATCGTCAACACGTCAGCAAAACTGACTCTTAACTGCGCTGTTCAGGGCAGACCAAGACCCCAGATTGTCTGGGAGAAGGATGACTTCCCCATCAACGTCAACAATGCCACTACCTTGGAATTCAGTGATGGCGGCCAGTCGCTCAATATCAGATTCGCAGTGACCAAAGATTCAGGAACGTATTCGTGTCGTGCGTATAACAGAGGAGGCGAAGTCGAGTCGATCTTGAAGGTCTACGTGACCGCTGACTCCAATCTGCCCAAGGGCCTGGTGGCGGGCATCGTGGTATCGATCATTTTACTGCTCATCCTGTGCGGAGTATTGTGCTGGAAGGTCAAGATCTATAACCGAAAGTACAAAGAGCTGACCAAGGCAGAGTTGGACTTGTTCGTGGCTGGCGATCCACAGAGCATAAATCCTGAGCTTGGAGTCGGTGACCAAGCAGATCTTCTGCCATACAACAGAGAATACGAGTTTCCGTTTGAAAAGCTAAAGCTTGACAAGCAGCTTGGTGCCGGAGCATTCGGTCGTGTGGTCAAAGCTGAAGCTATTGGGATAGTAAGTTGGGAGAAATCCACTACTGTGGCAGTGAAAATGGTCAAACCTCACGCAGACATCACTTACATCCGAGCCCTTATGGCCGAACTGAAGATTATGATCCATCTTGGAAAGCACCTCAACATTGTCAACCTCCTTGGTGCTTGTACCACAGGACTAGGAAAGAGAGACCTTCTGATCATTGTCGAGTACTGCCGATTTGGAAATCTCCAAAAGTATCTCCTGCTTCACAGGAGAAACTTTATCAATCAAACTGATCCAGACACAGGAGAAATTAACTTTCTGATTGGCGAAGACATTATCCAGCAACACGGAAATGATCTGGCAAAAGCTAGAGAGGAAGACGAAATGTCAGCCGCGTATGCCAACAGAAACCTCAGCCTGTCTAGCACTGATGGCAATAACCTGAATAGCAGACCAAATGTCCACAAACAATATGAGCGCCACTGTGCTGCTGGAGACGTCGGACTACCTCTTCTGAGCGAAGAGGGCGAGGCTGACGTAGAAAGAGGTGGTGGGGCTGCTGACGTTGCAGCGGCGAGGCCTCGAAAGCAGTTGAACGTTCGCTACATTGCAGATCCGGCCAATCACAGAGCAGCCGCTGCTTCCTCCAGAAATCGACAAGAGTCAGTCATGTCCGATTACAACGACGGGCTTGACCAAATTGTCCTAACTGACATGACGACTGTGGAAAATGACTCCAACGTCCGCAGCCGTGACCACCGAACTCGTCGTTCAGAGAGCACAATGTCACATCCTGGTTCCGGCTGGAGATACAACGTTCGGGGGGAATACGAGGAAGAGACCATTCAACCGATATCTACGAAAGACCTAATTTGTTGGGGCTACCAGGTGGCCAGGGGGATGGAGTACCTAGCCAGTAAGAAGGTCATGCACGGTGACCTCGCTTGCAGGAACATCCTCCTGGCCGCAGACAACGTCATCAAGATTTGTGACTTCGGTCTTGCCAAAGACATTTACAAGACTAGTAACTACAGGAAAAAGACAGACGGCCCGCTTCCCATCAAGTGGATGGCTATCGAGTCCATCCGCGATCGCGTGTTCTCCACGCAATCCGACGTCTGGTCTTTCGGCATCGTACTCTGGGAAATGTTTTCTCTGGGTCGCACACCCTATCCAGGAATAGAGGGCAATGACCTCTTCCAGAAGCTGCTGGACGGCTACCACATGGAGAAACCCGAGTACTCGCCCCGCAGCATTTACCGCATAATGGAGAACTGCTGGAATACGGATCCAGAACTTCGACCAGACTTTTCAAATCTGACAAAATACTTAGGCGAAATGTTGGAAGAGGGTGACAAGGACCACTACCTGGACATGAGCAAGGGCTTTGCACAGGTGATCGGGGCCAACAACGTTGTGGAAAACAAGGACTACTTGTCCATCATGAGTGCTCCAGATTTTCGCCATCAGATGAGCGTGCCATCCGACTCGGACGGGTACCTCATGCCAACAAAGCAGCAACCAGTGCATCAACAGCAGATGACGGACGAGTCGGGGTACTTGATGCCTTCCTCAACGGCCAACAAACCAAATGGCAGTGCCACTGCAGTAACGACTGTGCCAAGTGATATTTAACGTCTCCTTCACATTGTACGTTTGTCTCCACTTTTGCTAGCGTCTGATAATAATTGCTATGTGTTATCAATAGGGATCGGGGAAAAAATGTCGATTAACTGACCCACCCCCACCCCCCCACCCCCCCACCCGCTGGAAAAAAAAGTATAACGGAAAATAGTAGCCAAAAATGTTTGTTTTGTAAAAAGAGGAGTTTTACATGAAAAAACAATTTCTGTCAAGGCTGTATTGTTTGGCAAGGCCATGATATTGTACTCCCTGGGATGACACTTGAAGCACTATGTGCAATTGATGCTGAGCAAACCAGCTCGACTCACCAAAACAAGTTAGGTCAAAGTCAAATTGACTCGGACCATGAAATTCCAACTTATCTACAACATTGATGTGCTGAAACAATTGTATAGTAGATAAGAGAAGAGCGGTTGCTTTGGTGGTTTGTTTCTCCCACCAATGTAACTTGAAGGATGTTTCCAGACCATCATCACTTATCTCAGTGTCAGCCAACATTTCGGCTTAAAGGATCCTGGACTGGCGGCTACAGTACAATTTTTGCAGTGTGAATTTTAAACATGTTACACGTGACTCACATTTTTTCCCGAGCCCAAGTTATCAATATCCTCCATCTGTCAGTACAAGCATCATTACAATTCATTGGCGGGCTGCTGAACTGCTGTGGCAAACGCTTTTTGCTTGGAGCACACCTATAAAGTTAAACAGAATGAATGCGAGCGTAAGCAAGTGACGAATGCCGAAATTCACGTACACTGTATGTATTGACTGTTTACAATGTGCTTTCCACATTCGTTGTATGTGTCTTTAATTCATCATGTGTCTAATGAATCTGTTTGATTTATTGTGCGCGTATGCAAGTCCTTGCACTGTACGAGCATGACTAAGTGTAGCACATGTAGCAGGGAGGTCACACACAGCATGCGTAGACGCGCAAGTGCAACTGTTGGACCATTGTGCAGTCACGTAACGTCTGTTTGCGAAGCATAACTACAGGTTGCATCACTGTAAAGTAAGACTTTACTTTCGGAGTCTTCTTCCTTGACCTGTCCAAGGCCTCATATTGCACGAGAGGGGGCGGGTGGGTACCAGAGGACAATAAAAGGCAGTGGCCAAGTCAAATGACGTGGATCTATGCGAGGAAAATAAAGTCCACATACAGTGCTGCAATTTGCAATATGACGTGAAATTGTTGGCTTCATCCCCTCCCCCCGCAAAAAAATCCAGTAGGAAGTATTTAGGCCGATACCCATGAACAAATTGGCCTATATAGTAGAAGAACAAGAAGTCAACTGAGAAGAAATTGGCTCAAAAATTAGCTCTTTTCAAGCATTTCTATTAAAGCACATGCATTCCTTGGCCCATGTAATTCACCTTATTGTCCACTTTTCCGGACTATAAAGCTTTATAGTCCGCTTTTCTGGACTATAAAGTGTTTGTGAGCGTATAATTAGGTTTCATATTTTCTACTGCCACTAAATAAGACAGCACAGTAAAGCAGAAATTTCGCGTCAAGTCGCGTACGTACTGCACGGTACGGATGGGTGTGCTCCCATACAGTCCCGGACAAAACAGGATCTTTCTGTCCCATTCTGGCTGACACGAGCATCACTACTGAGCTGTCCATCCAATGGGTGTGAGCATCAACCTTCCCCACAAAGGCCAGCCTTCTTCGGTCATTTCTCCGTGTCTTCCTCACGGGATCAGTGTGAAGGCCACACGTGACAAGTGAGCGTTGCTGTTGCTCCCACTGTGTCATCCTTCATCTTCTTGATCCGGCTGCACCGCGGCTTCAGTCAGCGCGATCTTCTCGATGAAGTGAAGCTGCGATGCAGTCAGGAGCTGAGCCAAGCCAGATATGATTCGTTGCTCCCTCCCAATGACATAGGAGAAGGTGGTTTCCTACTCAGAGTTGCAATTTTGAGACTGATTTTAAAAGTGACCTTACCTCCCATCCCAAAGTGATGCTTATAGTTCATCCGTATTGCTCTACGGTCGAACAGCATGAAGTTCTTTTACTCCCCTCTCTCTTCCTAGGAGGCCTTATCGGAGAAATTGTCGAACCTGTTCTTTGGAACATCTTTGGCAGGGGAGGGGGGGGGGGCGTAGGTGACAGGTACAGCGCGAAGTCATGAGAAGCACAAAGCGAATCAGCGCAGTCTTCAAGGCTGCATTCATTGGAATCTTTGGAATCTTCATTATGCCTTGTGACAACCAAAGAGTGTTGTGGTCTTCTCAGCTCCATCCTTTTCCTCTAATCCGCCCTCTTCATCCACCGTTGTCGCTCCATTCCTTAGGATTGAGACCACAGAAATCGGATTCCAAAGAGGAACGAGACGGCGACGTCGGCGATCACGACGGCGGAGAACTCCCAAAGTCCGGGGTCGCCGACCAAGCGCTGGAAAAGCGCGACAGACCTGAGTACAAACGCGCAGGTGCGTACAATGCTACGAGCAGCATTTGTGTGACTGCATCACGGACATGTCTATATTGTGCGTAGACTGCTGCTGGCGCATCAGGTTGTCCTTCACCCAAGGCCATGCCAACGGAGCTTCAAAGCTTCATCCTTACATCTTCACATTCTTCGAGATGGAGTCTGGACTGGTGAGTTGCTTTATTTTGTCCCGACCATCATGTGACCAGACCTGGTGCGTCGCAGGTCAACGGTCGGCCACACTACACGAGCTCGGACGGTCGCTTCGCCATCGCCTTCTGCGGCGACAGCTGGTGGGCGCAGCTGGCGTCCAACCGCGGCGAGTGCCGCGGCTGGGCCCACTCCGGTTGGATGACGGACGACTGCGTGCACGACGTGCTCTACACGTGGAGGTACTACGTGCCTTCCATTGACGAGTTCATTGGAGCGAGGAAGGGACTGAGCGTGTGGTGCAAATCTTAAATCCTGACCTCTCACCCTCTCATTGAGGGAAAACTAGTGAACTCTCTGTATCTGTAGAGACTGAAAAAAAGTCAATTTGCTGACAACTCTGCCTCTTGCGATTTCCTATTGATTCCTCTTGTCCCGTCTAAACATGTCCCTCCCCATCCCGGCGTCGTCTGCTAGCAATGGTTTATGCCTTAAGTTCGTGTATTGGGGGTATAAAAGATCTCCAACGTTGTGACCTTCTGAAGGAAGTTAGAAAGAGGAGGAAACAAATCTCTTGTATAAGATGTGTATAAATAAGTGCAATATCGCCTTGCAGTACAATTTACCACCTGCTTCCAGGACTGGACTGGAATGCTCTCCGATTTAGTCTAGTTTCAAAAGCCACTTGTAAAATGGAGACCAATGAGAAAAAGTTCCCTCATAAACAGCAAGTTTTAGTGAGGAAGATGTTTGTGGTTTGGTTGACGAAAATGCTGCCCTTATCAGCTGTTACCGTAGTTAGATCGTCGAGAATGTTATTCTCAATAACGTGATAAGAGAAAATCAAATTTTGCACTTATTGCAGCGGATTAATTTTGCACTAAGCACCACATGAAAATGGAGGCTTGCGCATCTAGCTTTATCGTAGCAGACGCTGTGAGACATGATAACAGCCTCTAGGTTTCCAGTGGGTCCCCACTTAAGTTAGGTCTGGCTTTCTTAGGATTAGCCTGGTTAGGTGCGGATATTTTAATATGAAATAAATTGCTCCTCCAATTGTGCAATTTTTGAATGCAGTTTTTCATATCGATCCTTTGAACAGTCATTTTAATTCTCTAACCAATCACTTCGATCTACTAAACTATCATTTTATAATTCTCTAAACAACCATTTTGATCGGTTAAAGGACCTTTTTTAATGTGTAATTCATACGGACTCTCCTGATAAGTTAATGACTCCACTGCTTCCCATTTCGGAGTAAACATGCATCACTCATCAATGAGATATTTCTCACTAATTTGATGTCATTAATGCTGACCAAACATCACATTGTCGTGATTCTGCTGTATTTGCCAAGATTCAAATGTCCCGCCATTGATCAGGCCGTAACGTAGACAAGTATGCTCACCTTTAAGTAGGCTCTGTCAAGACATATGCGCACTGAACTGAAAAAGTCTTTTTCAGTTCAGTGTATACGCGCCATCAGCTCAGTGAGACGAGAAGCACCTTGTAAGTCTTGGTTGCTCATTGAACTAACTTGCCTTATTCCATCCTTCCCAGGAAGCTGGAATGAGGGAGGTAGCTCAGTTGACCGAGAATGACCTGCAGAGTTTCTTTCAATCTGAGAAGTTTATCACTGCCACTGATAAGTGTATTCACAAGTCAAGTACGAGAGACAGTAATCGGCTTCATAGGACATGCACCTCAGAAGCTGATGTGGTCTTGTAGCCAAAAATGCATAAAAACGAAAGAATGTGTGATCACAAGCACTTTTGTGCTGCACAAGATTCATCCTTGTCTGTCAACATCGAAAAGCGAGTTGAACCGTAGGTTGCTCCAGTCCGGCACACAGCAGTCCTCCTTCAGATACATTTCTCGAGTGAATGACCTGGAGAACATGATTGCGGCAAACTCACCAGGACAAAGTGTATGTGTGAATTACCTCGTGCTGATAGCATCTGTTGCACCAAAGATGGATGCCCCAGTCCAGCAGGTGTAGTTGGGCTGTGTGGGAGGAGTGTGCAGCTTCAGCTCTTCCAGCTTGAGGTTCTCGCAGTACGGCTGCACATTGTTGAGCAAGTGACGGAGCTCCTCGAAGAAGCGTGCTTTGAAGCCGATCATCATCGTGGTGCCTCCGACAAAAATCAGATTTCGGGCCAGTTCACGCCTGCCATGATGAATGTAAACAGTGCAAGTCACGGATAACTGAGCTGTGCCAGAAAACGAACCTCGTGTCGATGGGACATGCCAAGACAGCATCGAGCACCATGGTGGGGATCGAGGTATTATCAATGTCCTGACAGAAGAGATTCTTAGCTCTGGACGACAGCCTTATTGGTGTTTTTTACCTGCTCAAACATGAGCTCACACACACTTTCTCGTATGCTTCCGTCCACATACAGCACTGAATCTCCGCCCAAAGGGTAGGTGGCTGTGGGGACAGAGCGCTTCAGGAAGGAGGACAACCCGGACACATCACTGGCATCTTGGCGAATTTTCTGACAGTCGATGAAACTTTTCAGCCTACTTTATATTTCCAGCAATCAGTCTGACTCACCTGGATCTGTTTTCCACGTTTGAGACTTGTCACAAAGCACAGCCTAACTTTGATGTCCTCCATGATGTCGTCATCGATGTCTATATGTGACTCATCAATGGGCAATTGACTCAGTTTGTACATCTCACCACCCTTTGCCCTTACAGACGCTCTTGTTCTTAAGGCAGTGGTGATTTCTCTATGCAAAGCCTCTGAGGCGAGAGGACGGGCTTGCCACGCCTTAAGGATGGGCACGCCCTCGTAGACGGGAATAATCACGGCCTGATCAAGGATCACATTGTTGTATGAAATGCAATGTACCTGTCTGTCGCATCTGTCTGTCCCTGATTCATACCTCTGAGTAGCCAACGTCGATGACAAGTCCAGTCTGCGTTCCAAGGGTGAAGAGTGGCATTAGGTGGGAAGGCGAATAGAGGATGGAGAGGACCTCAAAGTGCTTGAAGAGCACTTCTGAGAGCGCCTCCTTGACAGCGACGGCACCCAACAGCGAGTCCACAAGAACCACCCGGCGGTCCTTGGGATTTACAAGCAGGTGTTGGAAGTAGAGACGGTGGATGAACGGCACCAGTGCCTCATACAGGTGTTCGCGAGAGAGGTCCTGCAACAGCGTAAGAGTGACATGAGACTGCGTCACCACGTAGGCATAATAGCGCTTCCAAGGTTCTGACTGAAAGGACGGTCAACGGGCCTCTAACCCGGTCAGCGGTGGACGCTGTGGTCGGGAAGGAGCAACAAGCGACATGAAACTATGTGCATGTCTCCGACGGACGATTCGGAATCCCTCTCTCAATATATCCTCACCTGCTGCTTCTGGCTCGCGAGTTCCTTCGGCGAAGGCACGATGGCTCGAGGTGCGGCTTCGCCGGCATAGCCCACCTTTGTTAGGGCGTGGCCCACGTCCAGAACCACCGCGTTCTTCTCCGAGATGAGTCCGATGCCCTCGTAATACGGCATCACTGTGTTTTGACACCTGCTACCGCCAAGTGCCACTGTGTTGTGTCGCAGCTGCTGCAGTTGCAGCTTGGGCTGCCTCAGGCGCTCCAAGCCGTACAGATGACTTGAAAGTTTGAGCTGACTAAGATCACAACAAACTCGTCGAGGGGGCTGCAGTCGGCCCAGAGATGTCCGGCACAGCTCACTGGTCCGGCACTCGCCTTACGACTTAGTTCAGGGAGGATTAAATTCTCTATTAACTAAAGCGTAAGGTAACCGAACAAGAACTTATTGTATTTAAACGTTAGGTACGGCAGTAATACATGGAAAGTATTATTCTTTATCGCAATGGGCTTCAGTTGCTTTGTGTGAATGTGGACAACTGGACTCCAGCCTGAAGCTCTCGTACGGCCTTCTTGCCGTTGATGACAAGGACTAAAGGACTGTCCACTCGTATCAAATCAAACTCGAGAACCTTGAATAAAGTGAAAAAAGATTGTAAACATTTTGTTATCATCTTTTGCCCAAAGTGAGCATTAGTCAGTACTCGGCACTCTGTGTTTGTCACCTTTTCCTCAGTTTCTACTTTAACATGTGAAAAGTAAGGTTCGGGGATGGCTACAGAATCACCAATGATGACTCCCCTCCCTGGAGCCAAGTTGTACAAGTTCACGGCTATGCAGCGGCCGGTGCGGTCGGTCAAACAGAAGGTGCTGTGGCAATGGAGATGGCTGGTAGGTAAAATAAGATATAACACATAATGCGGAGAACTTGCTTACAACGGCACGGTTTCTTCTGAGTGGACACTGCAGATGACCTTGCCCAAAACAACTGATTCAACGTTAAGGCCTTCCTTGAGATCTTTGAAGTCCTTGCGAGTGAGTCCGATGGAAACTCCTCTGGTGGCAGACATGTAATGACCGCCACCGTATGGCCCCAGGGAGGAGTCATCAATGGACTCCACCAAGGAGTTGAACCGCTTCGTTTTTAGCTTGCCTGAAAAATACGATGTCACAAGGTATGCTGTTATGAATACATAAAACAGTTGGGATTTCCAAGTCCCAAGTCCTTGAGCTTGAAAGTGGTATTTGGAGTTAATCTTGCATCCAAGATCTGTCGCAAACCAGGGTTTGCAAATCTCACGGAGAGAAGCGATAGTGACAAGATAACAAAACTTTTTTTGTCTGATTCATTCAGTTCCAATCGATCAATACCTATTCAACTTCAAAATAAATGTGACGCTTTCACCAAAATCGTTGAAAAGGGTGGCTCTTTTCTTGCGGAATTAGAATCCTTCCCAATCTGCCCCAAACAAGAGTGGAATCAAGTCTTACAAGTCCCAATGCCTGATCCATGTCAACACTGGTCACGAGACCCTGAAGCTCCTGTCTTGTCCAACTCACCCTTTGTCTCTAAGAGCACCATGATGTCCGACAGAACCTGGAGCATAAACTTCCTCTGGTCTCTTGGGCTAGACCAAGTGGGATCAAGGGCCACTGCCCTATTGAAGCAAGACAAGGCCTCAACATAATCCTCTTCATACTTGAGAGCCTAAAACAGTAGGTGCAGTCACAGACAAAAAAAAGTGGGCTACCCTCGGAAACGCAAGCTTCAAAGTCCAAACTCTGAAGCAGAACTTTCATTATCTTCTCTTCACGGACACCACTTGCATGCTTGAAAGAGTTGCTAGAGCAAGGAGATCCAATAATTGAAGATCTTTGCTTCTTTTGGCGATAACCTTCTCAGGCAAACGTGTTTGCTTGAGGCCAGTGACAAAAGTGAGTTGTCCTAGAGAAAAAGAGCATAAGAATGAGGTTTTAGAGAGGAGTTCAAGCTTTCCACAGAAGGGTGAACTACTTCTGTGGCTCAATCCAGTCAAAAGCTATGAATGACTTCGTCCGAGTGTATTGCCTTTACGTCGCGTTTCTGACGGTGTCCCACTTCATTTGTCTCCAACTGTCTGTATACGTGGCAGTATTACTTAATGTATATTGCTTTTACTCACCACGCCCTTATTGTAATACAAATCAGGAGAGGATTTGGCAATCACATCTTTTTCCTGAAAATATTGGAAACATGGAACATCAGCAAAGACCAAGAGTGCTCTAAGATCTGATCTGATCGCTCACGGCTTGTCTGTATGCAGACATCGCTTGCTTCAGAGTTCGGGGGTTTTGCGAGACTGAGAAGAAGTGAATGAAGTACGCATTACCCAGGATGCTCCAGGACGTGCCATCGCTAGTGTCCAGTTGTACAGCCTTGAAGGACAGAACGAAAAACATCTGGCTGCTGGTTCATTTCTATTATTTCCATTATCACTCATACGACTGTATATGTACTTTCACTTACCTCTCTAGCCTTGGCCAATCCCAACTCAATGTTCTGGATCCTCTCCTCTTGATTGGTGGTTTGCTTCTGCCGCAAGACGATGGAGAGGTTTCGGAGACTGACCTTATTGGATTTCTAATCAAAAGATGCCAGGGTCGACATTTGCTTCACTCATTGGGCTCATATATAAGACACATACATGCCGCAAGGCCCCCTCAAAGCAAGTCCTTGCTGTCTCACTCTCCGCCCTCTTCCAGTAGCACTCGCCCAGCTCGTTCCAAGCTTCCACCTGGGAGGGTTCCAACTTGACTGACTTCGAGAGGAGCCGCTCAGCCTCAGGGCAATGATCAGACAACACATTGAGGACGCGCCCGCGCAGGTACAAAGCCTCCGCCTTCGGGATCTTCTCCGTCACTGCAACCAACTGGTCAGTGCAAATACAAATACGACAATCTTTGATGATTTCCTACATTCCAACTGGTCCAGCTTTTCAAGGGTCTCCTTCATCTTTAGCTCGACTTTCATGTTCTTCTCCTTGGCTTCCTCAAGACTGTGGTTCTCGAAAAAGTGGTCGCGGAAGTGGTAGAGGTCATCTACCACCGCCTGATGAGACAATGTTACTTAGTCAATAGGCCAACACTTAGGGAAGATTGTCCAAGTCACTACTTGCCTTCATGCTGACGATCCAAGGGAAAATTGTCCGGACGTCGACAGAGGATTGGATTCCTCTTTTTCTCAGTGGTATCACCCAAGAGATCGCTGAACTGTGTAGTAGTTGCAAATTACACAGTAACTTAGATTTGAAAGTAAGAGAGCACTTAAGGAATGTTTGTTTACACCACGCAGAGCAGCAGCAGCAGCAGCGCACCTCCCTTCAGCCGGCGCCTTGGCAGGCGCCTACTGCCAAATGCCAAACAAGAACAAACTGACTGCCAGCACTAGCTGAACGGCGACCGCCAAAATTTCGTCGGTGTTCTTTTGGTCGTTCTCGGACGCGGTCACCATGGTGAAGAGATCGGCCAGCGAGGTGATCCAAAGCATTCCGAAGAAGATCCGTCCGAAAGAGGACGGAGATGACTCCTCCGGCCTGTCTGTGTCCCGTCTCAGTAAGTCGAGGAGCATGGAATTCGGGTCTCCGTCGATCCTTGAACCACGGGTGTCGAACGTGGACCCATCTTCGACTTCAAATGGACCGTCGTCGGTGCCGTCGACGACCTGGGACAGGATACGATCTGCTACGGCGGAAGGTGTCCGCCGTCGGATCGCCGTCTACGGCGCCGACGTTGGCAACGGCGGAGGGTCTCGCTGCCTCTGTCACACCAGCTTAAGCCCCGACGATCTCGTCCCCGTCGAGCACTACTTTGTGGGGACCCTTGACACTTACGTGGGCAGCGGTGGGATGGACGATCCAGAGAACTCGCGGGCGTTGTGGCTGAGGGCGGTGGAATGGCTGCAACAGAGTGTCGGGACGACGAGGTACCTACCGGCGGAGATGCTGAGCAAGCTGTTAGTCCGTGGAATACTAGAGCAACAAGACCGTATCGTCAGAGGAAAGGTGCAATTTTTTCTGAAGAGCTACGTCAACTGTCTCCACCCGCCCATCCACGAAGCCATCTGCAAGATCTACTTGAAGACTCTGTGCGAAGATGGCATCTGTCAGGTAAAAAGGACTCCTGTTTCTTATTTAAAAGATAGAAAAGTTATTTGCAGGCATATCAGATTGCATCTAACGACCCTTGGGATTTCGTCAACCACTTGCTGGAAGAATTTTGTGGCGTTGGCACTGAAAATGTCGCTCTCACGCTGGACGTCGTCTGCAGTATCATGGAGATAAATTTTAACCACTGGTTCAACGAGTAAGAAAGCATGATGTAGTATCTTTCTGAGCAGTTTCTGCTCAGTTTTTAGAAGCATCCATAGCGGTCGTTTTCTTCTGCACCACCTAGGTTCTCATCAAGCTGTGATGACAAGAAACCTATGATCGCAAGATTGCTGTGGCCCTACAACGATGAACCCATCTTGAACCAGAGACTAAGGGCACTTTCTCGCTATATGGCCAGGTCCGTCACTTCTGAGGATGTCTCTACCTTCAAGCAAGTCAGTCTTTTTACGGGCGTGGCAGCGCAATACATTTGCACCTACGAAAAGACCAGAGATCTGAACGTCCACAAGCAGAACCTGGCAGGTTGCATCGCCGAGGAAATCATGTCAGCCGAGGACGGGGAAGTGTCTGTCAAAACGTATCATGTCTTGTCCATGCTAAAGCCTGACTGGCTGTCGCTGGCCGTGACGCTTCAACTGCTGCTCAACGGCGATGGTGGTCTGATGTGTGCAATCTCGCTCCGGAATCTTGTCAGCAGGGTTACCGAGCAGAAGAATGAAGTCGGCAGCCCCGGGGAGGTCAATGCCAATGTTGTCGACAGCGTAAAGCAGAAGACCGGAAAGATGCCCAGCAGTCAGGGACGGAATGAGAACTTCCCGTTGGATCCAACGAAGAAGAATCAGTATGGTGAGAAATGTTAAACTTTGGGAAATACTTTAAAGCACTACATGTGCATGTTGTTAGGCGAGACCCCGCTTCACTTGGCGTGCAAAAATGGCAATCTTGACCGGGTGCGTCTGCTCTTAAACCATCCCTCTGGAGTCGACGTGAACGCCCAAGACCACAACGGTTGGACTCCCCTCCATGAGGCGTGTTTCAACAATCAGATCGCTTGCGTCGAGAAGCTCTTGTCGTTGGAGAAGCTTGATCTGAGTGTCCAAGGAGGGGAAGAGCGAGTGACAGCCCTTCAGGAGGCCGTGTGTTGCAACCACGTGGATCTAGTGAGGCTATTCCTGGCACGATGCCCAGAGCGAAAGAGAAATCGATTCTTGCAGGAGAGAGACCTGCTGCCTTACGCGCGCTCGAACGAGATGACTCTGGCTTTGCAGTCTGGGTTCAAAGCCAAGCAGATCGCTCGATCGGAGGCCGGCAGAGTCGGCTTCTCGGTGGCCTTGCGAAAGTGCATTTCTTGTCTCTCGTTGCACTTCATCCAGGAAAAAATGAAGGTTGAACTTAATAAGAGGAAGGGAGGGAGACTGAATGAAGGTCCTGCAGTCCGTTGTCATAATAATGTTTTCAAATTAGACTTTGTTCGCAATGAAGTTTGTGCGGCCGAAGACTTCAGGACCTACAACCAGGTCAGAAACTTGGCCGTCAGGGAAGATGTGAAGTCGTTTTTGAAAGTCTTGAGGTAAATGAGCCCGTGGATGTTTGAATGGAAAGTGATACAAGTAGGTTGTCGGGCCAAAAAGCATGCATTTACTGACTGTATTTACCGTGAACCAGAGATTAGGACCCGTCTTAGTGGAGTCAACAATGGCCATGAGAGATCCAATGTCAAGGGTATGCGGAACAAAATGAATATGATATAAGGTAGAGTGGGCTGTTTCTATACAACTGTATTTCGTCCCATAAATACAACAATTTTCACAGCGAGTATTTCCTCCCTGTTCCCGAACTGCTATCTCCTGTCATAGTAGGCATCCACTGCCATCCTATGGGTATGGCGGCTATCGTGTTCATACGGTGATGGTCGATGGCGCGAGTGGTAATGGCGACTTCCGTAACGATAATCTCGCTCGTGTCTCTGCCTCTCTTGTTGCTCTCGTCGGCGGATCCGTTCTCGCCTCTCACGCTCGCGGATCTCCTCCTCCAGCTCCTTCTTTTGCACTTCCTCATAATGCTCTCCAGGCTTGATTCGTCGATAGCCGCCACCTCCTCCAGCAGTTCCATACAGGTGTGGATTGATCATGCGGTCGTACATTTCTTCTTTGGCCATTTCATGTCTCTTGGCTGCCATGCGTTCCTCAAGCCGTCGCCGGGCTCGCTCCTCTGCACGGCGAGCGCGGTAGTCTGGATATCCGTCTTCAACGGAGCTAAAATTGAGAGGAACCAATACAGCAGCTACATTTCCGGATTAACATGAGACCTCACCCTTGTCGACCATTGCTTGATTTGCTGCGCTCTCCTCGTCTCTCGACTTCTTCCCGACTTCTCCGGTTCCTTCTGGCCTCTCTGGATCTGGATCGCCGCTCGCGCTCAGAGATTCTTTGGGCCAGAGAGATCTGAGAGGGAAGACATATAATAATGTAAAATTGTATACCATAATAAATAACACTCAACATCCTGCACACCTGAGACTGCAACTCTTCCCGTTTCTTCTTCTTTTTCCGTTCCTCTTCTTTATCCTTTCTCTTATCCTTTCTCTCCTTCTTCCGCTTCTTCTTCTCCTTCTTCTTGAACTTCTTTTCCTTCTTTCTGCGCTGCTTCTCCTCAAACTCCTCCTCGTCAGTGGAAGAGGTGAGCTTTAGATCGGCAGAGTTGGCATCAGAAATGTCCTCGAGAGCGTCAGAAGCGTTGGACTCCTACAAGAGTGTTACGCGTTAAGTCGAAAACAATTTAAAGATAACAGTTTACCGTCAGCTCCTGATCGCTTATCTCCTCCATGCTCTGATCACCGCCATCACCATGTCCGTCAATTTCTCCCTTGACGTGACGTAACTTCTGGGTTAGGTGTCCCATCTTGTTGACCTCTCTCTGCTTGAGTTTGGTGACCAGCTTGTCTCTAAGAAACTTTTCGTCTCGGTCCTTGTACGATTTGGCCAAGATGGTAGCGGCCTTTCCAACCACTCTTTTATTGGCCTCTTTGGCCGCAGTCTCGAGCAGATCGGCCTCGATGCTCTTCACGCTCACCTTGGATCTTTCGGCCTGGAAAGTTATGATAGAAAAGATAAATACGCAGGCCTTTTTCATAAAAACAGGTGTGGTGATCACAACGTCACCGCAAATCAGCAGTGATCACATGAGCAAAATTGTTTTCTCAAACCATTTTGGGTCCCATGAGTCAGTGCAACTCTCTGATGATGATACTAATGGAGCCCAAAGCAGACGATTAAGATAAGCTATCATGATTGAACTAACTTAATACAAGCAAGTAGATCTGTGAAGAAAAACTTGGAGGGTACTTTCGCTATAGTTAAAGAGAAACGCGAGATCCGGGCGTCGACGCATCCGATCCAGCGAGGAAGATCGCTGACTGAAACCACTGTTGCTTCAACTTTCTTCTTGATGCACTGAACAATCACTGTAGTCTAGATGAAGCACTGAACGAATTCGTCTTCTGTGAATGAACAAATCATCTTCATCCTCTTGGCTGCACAGCAAAGCCGGCTACATCAACCACTGGTGCCAAATGAGAGGCAGCGTATCAAAATGGTGCCAGATCATCCATGTGTCATCTCTTTTTCATCAGCTCCATGATATCTACCTAACCCGAATAACTCTTGTTGGCTGGCACCATTTTGATACGGGGTACTTAACCTGTCCCGTCGGACTCCAGTTGCCCATAGTAGGTGCACTTGGTGGACAGCAGCAAGTAGTAGAAGGCGACAGCAGCAGTAGCTTCCAAAAATGCAAAGCTGAAATTTTGACAATCACCTTGACCCTCTCTAACAGTTCGTCTAGCAACCGGATGCTCTCCAGCTTCCTCTGAGCCACGAGGAGCTTCCTCTCCTCGACGGCGATCTTGCGCGCGATGGCTTCGTCGTCATCTCCCATCTCTGGATTGTTGCTTCTTCGGCGCTCCAGCATTTGCTGTCTGCGCCTCTCTTCGCGCTCCCGGCGCCGTCTTTCCTTCACTTTGAGCTGTGCTAGGCGTTCCTTTTCGCGCTGGCGTTGTTCTTCTTCCGTGCGTCGCCTGAAATGTGAGCAAAGCGATCAGGTACAGCACTATCTCATAGGATGAAGAAGCTGTAAATTAGTGACCTACAGTTCATCAGCACGCTTAAGCTCTTCCAATTCCTGCCTTCTCCGCTCTTCTTCATCCTTCTCCCTCTCTTTCTGTACCAGTCTCTCTCTGACTTGTGCTCGTAGCTTAATGGACGCTTCGGAAAGGTGTTTCGACTTATCAAAGTCCACCTGCAATTGAGAAAAAGTCTATCATTAGCTATTATCTAAGTTAAAAGTAATGTACCAAAGACAATGTCACCTTTATGTTTGCTACCCAAGATCGCTCCTCATACCGGTCTTTGTAGAGAAGTTTCATGCCCTTTAACGAGTTCATGGCCTTGATGAAGCCAATGTATTCCTTATACTGGACGTAGGCTTCGAAGACCAGATCTTGGCCGAATGTAAACGTCTGTATTCCTGATATACTGGCCTTCATCTTGTCCCTATGTAAAGGCAAATACTATCCATATTTTGAATGAGAGTTGCGTAAAGGGCTGGCCAACCTGTAAGGATCCAACATGGGTATGTCCACTGTTCTGATCTCTCCAAACGCAGAGAAGACCTTCTTGAGCACCAGCTCGCTGGGCCTGTCTTTGGCAGCTCCGCTCCTTCTGTCCTGCTGGTCCACGAACCACTTGGTAGGCAGATTCTGTACGTGCAGCGTGTCCGGTCTCTCGCCCGGCTTACGAGGATCCATCGACTTGTTATCGTTAAAGAAGGAATCCCAATCCTCTCGGGAAGGAAAAGGTGGCCGCGCCTCAGCCGCACGGACCTTCAGCAACTCGTGAAAGCCGCTGAGCTTGATGGCCTTCATGTCCAGTTTTGCCAGGACCTGAAGAGGAATGACAGAGCTACAGGCGGTACGAGGATGGGTGGCGGGCGTGGAGTAACAAGCGAATCTGACTACATAAGAGGAGAAGGAGCTAGTGCTGGTACGGAAGGTTAGATGAGGTCGGGTGGTGTACGTCCACCGACCAGAATCGTTAAGGCCTCTTTTCTTGTGCTCGCCTCCTTCCCTCTTATGTAATCAGCCACGTGTGCCGGAAGGTGCAGATCGATCACACTGAGAAGAAAACGTTCGCACCTGATCCATCGACCCGTAGTTCTCGATCTCGGCCTCGAAGCGGATGAACTCCAACGATGACTTGGCCACCTGAATGATGAAGGCAAGATTTATCTGACGGAGCTTTACTGCCGACTTTTATGACGCTCTTGGCCTTCAGTTCTCTCACCTTGAAGACCGAGAAATTGAAAGGACGGGCCATCTCCTTGACCCGTTCCATGACCTCCCAGTTGGAGATCTTTGCCCCCGACTTTTTGAGCTGGGGCAGCTGCACAGACACGTTCAGCCGCGAGATGGGCTTCAGGTACAGGTTCTGAGGACGGAAGAGGTCGAGCGTGTCCTTGGAGTCGAACACCGTCTGAATGACGCTCATCGCGATGACCTCTGTTCGGACGAATCCGGGGACTAGAATTTCAACCGTTCCACGCCAGTGCTAACGGAGACGCCGACGGGTAGCTCGGTGGCGATGATCGCTGACTTGACGGCCACTACTGGGACTGCTGCTGGCGTACGGTTGCCAGTTGCTTGTCTCGTTGAGTGGCAGCGCTTCCGCCCCCTTCAGCTTCAGCGCCGTCCTCGCTGAAAGGGAGGAGAAAGACAGAGAGAGCATCTGTTTCATGCAGTCAAGAGCCTCAACGTTGCCAGTGCTCTTCATCCGCGAGTCCATGCAAAATGACAAAATGACTACTGATCTGATGTTCGAGACAGGTGGGCTAATCCAGCACGTCAGTTCGCCAGAGCTTAGCTTGGGTAAGTTTGCATGTTTTGCAGAATATCTGATCACTTACTAAGTACTTCCTGATATCCCTCGCTGTTCAGGTTCAGCATCACCTATCAACTGTCAGACTCTCTTTTGTACGCAGCGTATGGGAGATAGAACAGTCAGTTGCACAAGCTCTGGGAATCTGACACCAATTTCTTGACATTCTGCACTTGTTGCAGAAGCTAGACAATGGAGGCATCTCTTTAGTTAGCCTCATTGGGAGTAACTTTCAGGGTCGGGAGTGTGTGCTGTTGAGGACAAACGTGGTCTGGTATGGTAGTGGTCACGTTGATGGCTCTTAAGCAAATAATCTGTCAAATCCAATGAACTTTTGATGAAATAAGTAAGATGGGACGGGTTTTACATCTTACTCCAGTACCAGTTGCTGCAAGTGTGCTCTGATTGCTTTGTTCTAACATTACATCACTCTCAAGACCCCTTCTTGCTATTGAGAAATACGAACTTTTCCAGATTCATCCCGGCAAACTTGTGTGTCATCAGATACGTCAGAAAGTATCAACGCTCGACGGGACAGAACTTACGCCTATCCTGGTGAACGTTGCAGAACCAGATTTCACTTTTCTCGAGTGCCAACCCTAGCCTCGGTGTCCCTTGGTTTCTCTTCAGCAGCGGAGTGCAGAGTTGCCAAACACTCCCTGAGCGAGGGCGGCGTTGGCAGTCGCTGCTCCTCAAAGAGCTGCCTGGAAAGGAGGAGGTAGAGGTGATAGCGAGCCGAAAAATTAACGCTCGAGCCAAGTCGAGTCACAACGGTACGAGCCCGGCTCGAACTGAGAAAGCAAGGCAAACACAGATAATCTTGACTCTTATAAGGCAAAGACTAGCAGAATTTTGGTGACTTCCTGATCAATTTTGTCGTGTTTCTCGTCAACTTTGCTTATTTCACTCAAACAAGTACTTGCAGTACAAGTTAGCCAGTAATTCTCCAAAACTCTAAATGAGCAAAGTTCTATAATAGGACAAGAATGTAACAAAAGTTTTACGAGACTTTCACCAAGCCGGCGTCTTTGAGCCTCATTCCTTTCTTCGCCGATCTATATTTTGGCAGGGATATTTCAGAAGTTATATTTTAAAAGTGATTTGTTTGTACCAATTTCAGAATCATTGGCAGTACAAGTTCATTTTCTAAATAGTGCTTAAATTGGCACTTCAAGTGCATTTCGGTACAGCAGTACTCAAACTCTATGTTGAAACGGGTCCAGGTTTTGCAGAGTCAACCTTCGATCTAGTGAATCTTGGAATTACTTTGCTACATCAAGGTTCTTCTTGCTCAATGACTAGGTCAACTGCATAGAGCTCTCAAAACAAGTCGACGGCAGTTTCGAATCTCGACTGTATTAAAGGTCGAGTCTAGTTATGAAACCAAAACTGTGCCATTTAACTCGAGCCTCAAGTCCTCGGCCATCGAGAGTCAATCTGAAGCCTCGTTCGCTAATCCTGCCGATCGTGCGGGCTAAAGCGAAGCGGCTCGGCCCGTCACCACCCCTGCTCCTAGAGACGTCGCTCGCTCTCTCGCTACGCTTCGGAGTCGCCGCCACAAGCAACCTGGCCCTTCGAGCGACAACGAGGACGGACGGAGTTGCCGGACCCTCTGAAGCCAGCAACTGGAACAGGCGCGTCGTCACCTGTGACGCGAGCAAGGCCAAGTCGACCGCCCTCAAGGGTAAGTTGTGCTAGATGTGGAGCATCTTTGGAAGGCGTCCTTAACTTTCTCAGCTTCGCCAGGACCCCGACATATTGAACAGCCCAGCACTCGGACTCGCCTTCGTCGCTGGTCAACACGTGGCCTTCGGTGGTGCCTCCTCAGGTAGTAAATTCACTGCTCGAAAGACGCCTCAGAACAGAGCAGAGAGAGACCGACAACCTCAAGGTAAATGCAGACGAAGTCAATCTCGTAGCTAAGGGGAGGGTTCGAGTGCGAGAGAAATGCTCCGACGTCGAGTGTCCGAGAAATTGAACGAGCGGTCGCTTTCAGCATGTGGCAGCCACCACCTGGAGGATGGTCGATGCAGCCACCAGCCATGGCGCCATCAACCGCGTCGTGGACGGCAGCTATCGGCAACGATCAGCAGCAGGCAGCCGCCTACTACCAGAGTATGCCTTCCGGTCAAGTGGACTGGGCGGCGCTGGCGCAGCAGTGGATTGCGTACAAGAGTCTCGAGCCTTCGGCGCCACCCAAGGAGCCGACCCCACCTACGGCAGCGCCGATGCTGCAGGTACCGCCGCCACCAGTTCTGTCGACAAATCTGCAGCCACAGCCACCGCCTCCCCCCGTGTTGAATGCTGTGGACATGGATGTGGAAGACGAGGACGAGTCGGCGGCCAAGGCAACATTTCCCCCACCAGCCTACCAGTCTGCACGGGAAGATCCACCGTACGAGAGCCAGCAAGATCGGCATGGTGGGCGGCATCACAACTACAAGCCCAGAAACAGCAATAGTAGTAGCTACGACTATTCTCGCTCCCAACACTCCCGAGAGGAAAGGTATCATAGCAACCGTCACCATCACCAAGACTCCAGGTACCATCATTACCAGCAGCCACAAGAGCAACAGCAACAACAGCAGCCGCCGCCGCCGCCGCCGCCGCAGCAGCAGCAGCAGCAGCAGCAGCAACAGTCTGGTTGGCAAGACACCATGAGACAGCCTCCCCCTGCCCCTCTTCTCCAAGACAGTAACGTAGTGGTCCCACCTGTTCCTCCTTCAGTGGTGATACCTCAGCAACCTGGAGGGTTTGACGTCAACCTTGATGCAGCAGCGAGAAAGAAATTGCCTTCTTGGATCAGAGAAGGCCTCGAGAAGATGGAGCGGGAGAAGCAAAAGAAGGAGGAGGCTGAGAGGCGCAAGCAGTTGAGGGAGGAGAAGTTGCGGCAGCGCCGGGAAGAGGAGGAACATCTAGCAATGGATGGTGAGCCAGGCAGGAGCAAGTTTGATGCCATGGCAAGCGACGATGATGACGAAGACAAGGATTCAGACAGAGAGTTGGAAGAGGCAAGCGGCATCACCAGAGAGCGCCAGCCCAGAAAGACCAGATTCGGTCCCAGCGATGAGGCGGAGAGCCAGCCGGAGAACAAGCAAGAAAAGGCTGCATCACCACCTGCACCAGCTAAGGAAAGGAAAGTCTCTCCTACCAGATCTGCTCCGAGAAGCAAAGAAGACATCTTGGGAGAGATGACTGTGCTCTTGAGACGGACATTGACTGAAGTTCTGCTCGAGGTAACATCTGAAGAGATCGAGGCAGTCTCTAAGGAGGCGTTGGCCGAAGCAGAAACCAGAAGTGCGAGAGAGAAGAGTTCCAAGAAGCTTGGCACTCTTCTCTCAGGGTATGGGCAAGGTTCCTCTGAGGAATCTTCTGGCTCGGGGGAAGAGGGGTCCAGTTCAGACTCTGACGACCTGGAAGAAAGAATCCGAACGAAGAAGCGTGACTTCCAGCGCCTGGAAGAAAGGATCATTGCCGAGTGTGCAGAGAGGGAAAGAGACTATCAGGAGAGGGAGAGACGCTGGATGGCCAGAGGTGACACCGACCAAAGCGACAGCAAAAGGGAGCACAAAAAACAGGCCGACTCCGCGCTCAGCGACTCACCCGACGTTACAAATGACACGAGGAAGTCTGAAAAGCGTTCGCCGTCGCCATCTTCGTCAACAGCAGGCTCGCCCTCGCCTCTCAGAAAGAATAGCACTAAGGAAGAGAAATTCACAGTCATATCTGCTGGTGCAGGTTCTGATGCTGACAAGCACAAATACTCTCACTCTCCTTCAAGAAAGAAGAAGAAACGAAGTTCCAAGGATAGGAGAGAACATTCCAGCTCCAGGGAGTCTTCGCCCAAGTCACGAAAGCATCGATCAGACAACTCAGAAGACCCAAAGAGCTGGTCTGGATCCAAGGAAGATAACTCTAAGAGAAAGAAACATGAAAGCTCAAGGGAAAGAAGCTCTTCCTCCAAGAAGAGAAAGCGTGATCTTTCCAGAGACAGAAGAGATCGATCTAGATCCAATGAAGACGAACAAAAGGAATCAAGAAGAAGGCACAGGCAAAGAGATCGGTCCGGGTCGAGAGAGGAGCGGAGAAAGAGGTCAGGATCTCGCGATTCCTCGTTGTCTTCTTCGTCCAAAAGACGATCGCGGAAGAGGCATGACCGGAGTCGACGATCCCATTCCAACGAGAGTGAAGAGTCCAGAAGGGGTAATTACAATGACAGGCCATCTCGCTCCAAAGATCGCAATAGGAGCTCGAGGCCGTCTCGGTCCAAATCTGGTGAACGAAAGAGGCGACGAAGTCGGCGGTCAAAGTCGAGAAAGAGGTCTCGTCGGTCGAGGGAGCGTCACTCAAGGCGTTCAAGATCTGGGGACAGAAGACGATCGAGATCATGGTCAAGAGAAGAGGAGAGAAGCCGCAAGAGGAGAAGCAGCGAACGGAAGAATTGAGCAAGTCCAGTTAGTTACCTACTCCAGAAGTGGCCTGTCTCACGGGTGTCCAAATACTGATGATTTTTGGCCAAGAAATATATGCTTGCATAAATGTGCATTGTCTACAGTAGGGAGCTGTTTCTTGATGATCTCTTTCATTGATGGTGTGTCATCCTCTGTTTCGAAGACGTTTATAATAAAATTTTATCTTGCAGGATGCAGAGCCTAAGCAGACACGTTCGAGGAGCCTATCTTGGTTGGACCATGATCGCTCGGAAGAGATCAGGATGGACCCCATTTTTGGAAGCTGCGAGGATTTTCTACCAGAGGCCTCCTGACGCGAGGATGCTTTTGGGACTAGGGGGGATGGTAGCGTCCCTTCGTCTTACGAAGGAAGAAGAAGAAGAGGTGCCCGGGGGGAAGGAGAAGGCGAGGTATCTGGAAGATACATTCAAGAAGGCACTTGCAGCAGCTGAGGTATAACACACGTGTACTGCCAAACGCGCCGTCCATCATGTGCATGTTCAGACAGAAGACTTTGAAAAGTCCGAGGAACTCCTTCAGCTCTGCCTCACGTTGTGTCAAGAAATGAAGCACGAAAGGGGCATCACGCACACGTACAACGCTCTTGCCAACGTTGCGTATGAACGAGTGAGTAAGTTTTTCAGTCCTCATCCAACAGTGTACGTACGACGCTCTACTTTTAACTTCCCAAAAAGTCTTCTTGATAGTAACCACTATTGGTTGGTTTTTAAAAAGGTGATATTTTCTGTCGCATTGCACGTTGTTCTGCACCAAGACTAAAACTTCGGATATCTTTTTTTTGATTCAGCTGTTTGTGACTTGTGTACGTGTAATGTTATTCATATTTGAACAAAGTTAAAGAAACCTTTGTGGTAACTATTCATCGGCAGAGCTCCGTGCCTTGAGACTCACCTGTGCACAGCACTTTCCAGCTACTTTTACCTGTGAAACTAGCCCTTACGATAGCAACTCAGCATGTGATTGAAGGGGGGAAGACATCATAACGCTTTCATTCGACAAATCCTTCGTAAAGTGACTCGTCTTTCCTCACTTTACAGGGAGAGTACGAGAAAGCTGAGACGCTGTTCAAATCTTATCTTAAAAGGATGGTACTCGTCGATGGACACAAACCTGAGGACAACGTCTTCGTGGAAACCTCGCTGAAGCTGGCCAACATCTACGCCAAGTGGGGTAGATATCCAGAAGCGGAAGCCGGTTTCACGTTCTGCTTGAATGCTCAGAAAGCCAAGTTGAAGACAGGTGGGATTTCAATGTGTATGAACTGTCCGGAAGCTAATTTCATTCGATCTGGATGACACAGGTGTGAGAGATCCGGACACTTTTACTCTCCTGGGCATGGCTCACGAATATTACGCCAAATTCATGATGAGAATGGATCGCCCTTATGTCGCCTACGAGCATTTCCATATCGCGTACCTCATCTGCAGAGAGGTCTTCGGAGAGAGACATGAGCAGACGGTTGTGCTGATGAATTCCTTGGGTAAGAACTTTCCATGCCTTTCATCAATTGATGAGCGACGCGTTGCCGACGTTGCTCACGGTCTTTTCATTGGAGGTCTTCTGTATAGGTGCTGCCTTGTCTGCGAGCAATAATCTTGACGAAGCGGCAGTCTACTTCCAACGAGCATTGTCTTTGGCGAAGAGTACAGGACGTACGAACGTATACACCTATATCATCAACCTAGGAATTGTGAGGCTCAGACAAGTAAGCAGCAGGCACTTTCTTTGTAACCACGTCAACTTAACACTGTATTACTCGTTTTAGGGTAACCCACAGGAAGCTCTGAAGGTTTGTCAGGAAGGTTATGAACTTGCTCGCAAAAACAATGATAAAATGGGTGTGGAGAAAGCCGAAGAGTGCATTACTTCAGCCAAGCAAAGGATAAAAGGTCCCCAAAGTGATCGGTGACCTCAGTGACGGCTCAATCGATTGTCATGCGTATGTCTAGATGTCTCGGATTATGTCAGATTTGACTTTCATTTTTCCAAGATTCGATTTCGATTAAATCGGTCAAAAATTTGTGATTTGACTTGAGACTTGATTTCAATTTCCTGACACCTAAGAAACTTTCAAGATTTGAAGTGATACAACCGTTGATAATTGCTCAATCTCCATGGTTTCGCCCTCAACTGACGCAATCTCATATTCAAGGAGCGAGGGCGAAGCACGTCATGACCATGTTTTGTGCGAGGGCGGCCTGGTGAGCGCGAAGGACGTGGTGAGCATGAACCACTCGCCACGCAACTCATTGTAGAGGTGGGCACTGAAAAGTCTGTGAATGGGTTTGATGAGTCAGCGTTGAATGCTCTGGAAGCGTGTTCTTATGCCTGAGGCGAAGACGTCGTCGTCTTTCCCTGAAAAAAGCAGCCCCTCTGAGTGAAGAAGGTTACCTCGGTCCCCAGGGTGTGAAGCATCTAGAATCCCTGCATGGGAGTGAACTGTAGATTCTGCTTGTGCCGCTCTGTTGCTCTCCCCACGTTAAACAACCCTTCCCGAGCTTGTCTTTATCTGTGTCGTCTCAAAATAAACTGGAGAAAGTAGGCAGCGGAGTCAGAAAAACTGCTGCATTGTAGCAGCTTATAACAACTTTCCTCCCTCCGTTGACTGCAGCTCTGCACCCCCGCAGTATGAGCCAGAAAATTTGCCTGCTTCCAAGAGAGACATTGACGACGTCATGTTGAAGGGAAGCCTTTTTTGTGACAATCAAGGCCGTTGTGCAGGTAGCTCGGTTATGGTTGGTGAATTTTCGTGCTTAGAGAAGTGAGGTGGGGTTTTTTTTGCTACTATGAGTTCACTCGCTCATTTGAGCTGCTTCGAGGGTGTTCAAAAGTGGCTTTTCTCCCTAGAGAACAGCAGAAAAAGCCATCATATTGAATGCACGTAAAGGCCAAACAACAAACATCATTAAAAGTGAAAAATGAGTATGGGCAGCCAAGGCTCGTCGAGGAAGTCCTCCACGTCCTCCAACATCTCAGGTTGCGACGGTGTGTTCTTCGAAAACCTCAACATGTGTGGACTGGACAGAGACCAGGTGAGCGATGTTCCACAACCAGGCAAACGCCAGTGTTAAGTTTGTAAAAGTAAAACCAATAAACCGTGTACTCTGCGTGCACCACATGTAGTTGCACTCATTTCAGCAAAAGCTCATAAACTGCAACTCTTTAAGGTCCGAACACTTAAACGAACATTCGACCAATTTGACTCAGATCGCACTGGTGCCATTTCCGTGGAGACAGTGAACACCATCCTCAAAATGATGGGTATGCACGTCTCGACTGGAGCCCTAGAGGTGTGTTCATAACCCTACAGCCTCATGCAGTTCAGCCTGGTCGTTTACTCGCACTTCATCTGTCATATGCAGGAGATCGTCTGCGAGATTGATGAGGACGGGTCCGGCAGCCTGGAGTTTCCCGAATTTATCCAGCTGGCGGCCAAGTTCCTCATCGAGGAGGACGAAGAGCAGATGAAATGGGAGCTCAAGGAGGCGTTCAGAATCTACGACAAAGAGGGTAAAAGAGATGATTACAACAATTACTTACATTAATGCGATTTGCTTCGTCGCGAAGGTAAAAGATGCTTCTGCATTTCTACTAGGCAACGGCTACATCACTACGGACACCTTGAAGGAGATCCTTCGAGAGATCGATGCCAGCCTCACCGAGGACAATCTGGAGCAAATCGTCGATGAAGTCGACGAGGATGGCAGCGGAACGGTCGACTTTGATGAGTTCATGCAGATGATGACTGGAGAATGAAGTCGTTTCGTAATAAAGTTTCTTTATAACTTATGCAATACATAGATGCATGTGGAGGAGGTAGTTTTATCACACAGAGAAAACTGGTGTCAGAAAGGTCACAACTCGGTCTTTGAATGACTCTCCTTCTCCTCTTCGGCAGCTAACGGTTCTCCCTCAATGAGTTTGACGAGCTCCACTTGGAAGTGCAAAGTGGCTCCACCGGGAATGACCCCGGGCACTCCCCGCTCTCCGTAGGCTAGGCTGGGCGGGACGAGGAGCGACCTCTTTTCGCCTTTGCACATGCCCACAAGGCCTTGCTCGTAGCCTTGGATGGCCTGGAAGTGAGAATGCATTTGAGGACAACTTCAATTTTCGTCACAACAAACGCCAAGTAACGCGCACCTGACCCTCCCCAAGCTTGAAGTTGAAGGTGAAACCGCGGTCTCTGGAGGAGTCGAAGACCTAAGAGCAGTCACATAACATGTACGTATGTGCATATTGATCGCATACCAGCATTGTAACACTGACCTTCCCCTTTCTGTCTCCCAGTCTTCCCACGTAGTGCACCCTCAGGGAGTCCCCGGGCTTGGCCTTGACCTCACACTTCTTCGGTCTCTTTATGGTCTTGACGACGAGATCAGCGTTTTGATCATGACCATCATTGTCTTTGCTCTGACGGTCCTCGGAAGAACAGCACACAAGAACTTGCAAAATCAAAACCAGTGTTAGAAGTGCTGCTCTGACGGCCAACTTCATGTTTTCGTGTCCCTCCTCTGATTGCGCGAACAGCAAAAGTGTTTCGTAAGCAGACCTACCTGAGACGCCCCTGTTACCTGTACCCTACTGGTTGTGAGACACAACATTACGGACGCTCTTAAAGTCAAGTAGACAAGCCTCAAACTGTAGCAGAGGGTGCTCAGTTTGATTGTCACTACACACTTCCATAGGCTCTGGCAACATCAGTCACTCAGATCAAAACGACGCCACTGCATTGATGCCTCAGTTGTCAATCCTCCTGCCATTTCTAAGAATGTGATGGTTCTGTCATCACTTAGTCGGAGGCTGCAGGATTTTAGAAAAACGAGTGTCATTTATCAGCATCTCACTCTAGTGGTCGGCCGAATAGTGATTTCGGTCAAAATTCGGCCATAATTTCGGTTTCAGTTTCGGCCATAATTTCGGCTTCTGCTATCCAGCCGAAACCGAGATTCCTTCCTTCTCAACACCATTACAATTGAAGTGAGTCGGTTGACCCCAGAAAATGCAGAAAAACTGCTTTTCTGCACAGCAAATTCTCCTGTGGTCAACTTGAGGTCTTAAGTTATGACCTGCACCTATTCTCGTAAAAGCCCCAATGGCCTAAAAAACATGACAAATTCGGTACTGTCAGCCTACAATACCGAATTCGGCTGCGTGGCCGAAATTATGGCATACATCGAAATTACAGTTTTGTCTGATGGCCGAAACTTCGGTTTCGGCGAATTGTGACTAAGGTCACTTTCGGTCGATCACTGCGTCACTCACCACCCTGGACCCCAATGGGAAAGGTCACGTCTGGTAGGGCCTTGAGTGTGTCCTTCGGCAAAGTGGACAGGAGCTAGGAAAGAACCAAATGACCAAAGCCCTGAACAAAGCTGGCTACGTCCACCTGAGTCCTGTTTTTCATGACAATGTCCGGCACCTGTATAGAACCACTACACTCACTGCTGACGAATCACGAGCAGAATCCTCCAAAGAAGCTTATGAGACGTATACACACATATTAAACTGTGACTGTGCATTCTGGAAGGATTTGACCCGCGGAGTGACTTCAGTAGTCCCGTCATAAACTGATAAACTTCCTCGAAGATGTATGCAACAAATTTACAGTGAAAATTTTCTACAAGAAGATATTGCCAGTGGACCAGTCCTACAACAGAAGGACCTGAAAGAACATGAAGAACATGAATCGCCATCAACAACAACGAAGTCCCAGGGATATTTGTTACTACCTACCCACCCACCCCAGCAGGTAATGCTACTCGGTGTCATCACGGGTGAGGGCAAAAAGATGCCTCCCATCTTCTTCAAGAGCAGTAAGACCTGCAATGCCATGAAGTACCACACCTTTCTCAGGTAACACGTCTCCCCATGTGTAAAGCAACAACCCAGAGGGGAACTACTTGTACATGTGGCAGCAGGACGGGGCTCCTGCTCATACTGCTTATAGGGGTGAGTACTTCTATACGAACAATTTTGCCAAGTTGGGGTCCAAGGACTTCTGGTACTCCTTCTCCATAGTTTTAAACCCCTTCGAGTATTTCCGGTGGAGCATCCTCGAGGACAAGATCAATGCCACCCCCACCCCAATTTGACCCTCCAAAAGTCAAGCTCATGGAGCAGTGGGTGGCTTACCCCACGGAAGGGATTATCAAGGCATGCAAAAGCTTCCAGAAGAGGGTTGAGGCAGCCATCACTGCAGATGAGCTTCATGTTTAGAAATGTAACATTTTACTACGTACCTACTTTTCTGTAGCATTCCTTCACTCGGCATTTCCCCCTTTTGCGGAGCTGTTTTGCACTTGCATGCAATATTTTAAGCAATAGGCTAGCTCGAAAAGGTACTTTTTCTGGAAATTCACATTTTTTCATCCTGGGTTTTTGGCATAGGGTCGTTTACTATCTGCACTTTTAATTTGAAGGTTTATTGCAGCAGCACAGTACATACGTAGCGCTGCCTGAATTCGTAACTCTAACAATGCTATGTTATAAGAGTGTCGCTCATCAATCTGACATTTCCTACAGCCTCCTAAAATGTGAGATCAATCAGAGACACTTTTAAACATAGGATTTTTAGAGTTGCACATTCAGACAGCTCTGTGTTCTGTGCTGCTGCAATAAAAGCTTCAAATGAAAAGTGCAGATAGTAAATCAAATTTTTCAAAAAAAATTAGACTTGTACCAGCTACACCCATGTCTAATGCCAATTTTCCACCATGAAAATCCGAAGTTGATATTTTCCAGCTAGCCTAATAAGTATATACTCACGGTGGATCATATGGGACTTAATCTCCAACAATCTGCCCTCGTGCGGCCCAGTCCAGCTAAAAGGGAATTAAGTTCATTTCGAATTCCCTTCGAAGTTATAATTTAACTGGCACTTACCCGCTCCCCTCTTTGTTGGGGAGAAAAAAAGTATAAAGCGCTGTGCATGTGTCCGTCCGTCTGTCTGTCTGTCTGTCTGTCTGCCACGCCCTTCGCGCTCAACACTCCCCGAAACCAGCCGCAGAAAGGGCCTGTCAGCCGCGTTGCGAGGGAATGACAAAAATGGGCCGCGCAAAGAGCCGCGAAAGGGCCCGTCATCCGCGATATGGGTCGAACCAGCCGCGGACAGACAGACAGACAGACATAAGGGCCTGTCCTTTTATATATATACAGATGCCGAAAGGTTTCCTGATTTTTGCTCCTTTACAGCTGGTGAATTTGCTGAAGATTACAAGCGCTAGTTCCGGTCAAATGGAAACAAAAACTGTCACCGCATGTATCATCCTTTATGCCAGTAAAACAAGTACATGTAATGTGCAGGATGTGACAATCATGTGCAGATGAGCAGACCTATCCTTATGGATTTTATTTTTTTATTTTATTCAGAAGCCTTTGAGGATTTGGTTTGGGATACCTTATGGACAACTTCTCTAACTTGATACGTGTCTAACATGAGAATACAGCTTATCAGATATGTTTAAGAATAAGAGTACATTCTGCAATGCATAGTGGACCAGCTCTGTTTCGTAACTTAATACCGCTGGTGCTATGCAAAGAGGCAGCATAAAACTTGGATGTACGTTTGAAGCTGGAGAAGGTGACTCTCGGGCCGACGTTTCCGCCTTCCGCCTCGAACTGGGCGGAGATTGGCCCGCAACAAGCTACAGCCGAAAATCTGTCCGAGTCCGACCCCGACCAGTCCAAAAGACTCTCGAAAGTCAGAACCCTATGCAGGGGTCTAGAAGATCTGCATCCTTATCCTTATCCTTCCAGACTTGCCATGGCCTTCGCACCTTGGTTGGTTTTCCCCACAGAGTCACAATCGGGGAGGAAGACGGTTTTGACGCTTCCATTCACTTCTTGGCAACTCTGCAAGCAGCTGCACAGCGCTCACTGCGATACTGAAACAGGTGAAAACAGAGAGACCGGAAGGTGTAGAGAGAGCAAGCTAAACAAGGAAGCGTCCGTGCGCGCGCAACCGAAATTCAGCTGTTGATGGGGGCAAAATGTAGTCTTATAGAACTCTAGACCTACTTACTGTTTCCGCTCATTCCTTCACAACTTCAAATCTACTGTTCTTACTCAGTTCAAGTTAAGCTCACTTGGTAGTTCCACCATGTTTGTCTTTATTCAGAAAAAGGCAATCACTTTGCAAGGACGCTCTGCATACCTGTTTTCAGCCGTGATTGGTGAAGTGTCTCTCCACTGAATGTGGTCAACCTTCTTATATACTCAAAGCATTCCACAAGGTGCAGCCGCCACTCACTTCCTGACGCAGGGGCTAGCGGACCTTTGCATTTTTTTCCACATTCGCTTCGTGAGTTCATGATGTCGAAAGTGCATCAAATGTCCTTAGAAACTCTGAGGTAGCTTCCGAACCCACAAATTCTTGCAACTTCAAGTCCTCTCTGCAAAGGTCAATTGCATCAGCCACACCTCTAGAAATAGTTTGGGCGCCAAAGACACTTTCATTGGCATTTTGCCCCAGTTGATAGCTCCTTTCGAATCTTGTTGCAACCCCTCTAAGATGCAAATGAAATGCTACTCAATGCTTTGTCCTTAGACGTTCCAGATCATTTCAAACTTGCCAAGGGTAGTCCTCACCAACTTCAACATGTGGATGACGTCCAAGATGAAATAGACTCGTGATGCATCACTGGGGTCCTCAAAGTCATCAAAATGGAGAAAGGCACCAAGACTTTGAGCCATGGCGAAATGTGCTCTTGGACCATCACATGTGAAAGAGACAGCTCTCACATTGATCTCGTGTAGCTTGTAGAGGTACGTTTTCACCAAATTGGCTCTCTCTGCACCGGACTAGCCTGCGATAAGAAATGGCGAAGAGGGACCTTCCAAGAACTGTTCAAAGTCACTGCCACGATCACTTAAGTGTCAGTTGCAGCTGGGTTGGAGTCGTCACTCTCTGCATCATTGCCACAGTCAACAAAACCCACGTACTGTTTTCTGGCGGCGTCCCAATCTACATGGCACTTCAGCTTCATATCATGCAGCATCAGACTCACAGATTTTGTCACTTGCATTCTGGGACAAGGCCTTGAATGACTCGGATGAAAAGCCTGGTAACCCATCGTGACTCGAAAACCACTTCCTGAAAGCTGCTATAGGTGGGAGTCCAAGAGCAAACATCTTTCGGACATACAGTCCTGGCCGGAAGTAATTGCGTCGGGCATGACGGCACCTCCTACAGTGTACTGAAACATGTTGAAGTAGAATTTTGATGTGGAACGTGTAGCTGTGATACTGGGACACAATGTTCAGTACA
>JAAUXU010170787.1_pt1 | contig 72790 bp, 83 predicted proteins | sample 7278151 | NCBI WGS metagenome assembly JAAUXU01 (sample SAMN14350113, study PRJNA611818) | marine sediment metagenome | isolation source: surface marine sediment (1.8m) | place: French Polynesia: Moorea | collected 2018-08
GAGTATCATATCTACGTGTTCCACCTCAAAATCCCTACTGAAAATGTCTCAGTGTAGTGCATGAGGTGTAATCATGCCCATGGCTGATCTTTACGCCAAGGACTGTATATATAGGTTAGGTTGGAAACCCGGTCGTGATCAGACACTGGTCGCAGCAGCCAGGTCAGGGTCAGTCTGCTCCAGTAAAAGATTGGCTACAAAGCCACATTTGATGAAATTTTAAAGAAAAACATGTGTTTTGCTATTTGTGGACTGATTTTCAAACAGTTGTGACCTTTGTTGTAACCAAAAGTTGACTAAATCGGAGGTGACCAAATTTGTCGATCGATTCAATCACAGGCTCTTTTGGAGCAAAGATTCGGTTGTCCAAGAAACGCGGACTAAATCGGAGATTTTTCAGTAAATCCAAGTTTCACTGCACTCGAAACGTTTCGTCCTTGAATCACTAGATGGCAGCCATTGATAAAACAGAGCTGCTTCTTCGCTCTTGGCTTCGACTGACACTTTCGATGATTTGTCCTCCACAGCACCAGCAGAGCCATCTATGCAGCAAGTTTTCTCTCCAAGTGTGAAGTTCAGGCTCCTGCACAAGTGGTACAGAACGCCTACCATAGTACAACATGCATAACATACACATTCGTGCATCAGAGAAATGTACTAAAGCACTTATTCTCCAGAAGAAACCCTGCGTTAAAGTGATTATTTCTCTAGCCTTGGGCGGTTAGTTTATCTCTTCACCAACATTTTCCAAGGTGAAGTCGTACTTTTTTGGTTGGTGCAGATTTTTCCTGCAGAACTTTGGAATATTTTCAGACTGCATGAGTTAGTGAGCGTCTGCGCATCTGCTCATGTGAGCGGAATATCTGTTTGCAGATTCGTCTTCTGTCAAAGAAGCAGATGTGCTGACAGCGCTCAAGTTCAGCGAAAGCCTCCTCAGAGTCAGCCACCGGGTGACACCAGGAAAAAGCCGGCAAAGGGGTAAGTGCACTGAAAAAGCTGAACACTGAGCTGGATACTTTCTTGTCTGTCCCTTCAAGTTTGTCATCAGAGACGATGTTCTGACAGTCATTGGGAACGACATTTCTGAGCAAGCTTAAAATCTGCAAGGTCTGGTATTTCTTTACGAAAGTCAAGTAGAAAAATGAGTGAGGAGTGACTGAGGGTGGGAAGACATCGCTTTTTGTGTGTTTGATAGCGTCGTCTTTCATCCTGGAATTCAGTGAAAGTCAACTGGGGGCAATCGCACAGTGTTGACTTGTGAAATGCTGACCAATGCAGAGTAGGCTCCGTCCACAGGCATCATATCGGACTACCGACACACCCTGGAAGATATGTGCGTGGCAGGCGGATACCAAGACCAAGCAGAGGTACGCTTTGTCCTCAGTATATCCCAAGTATTAGTTCAAACTCATGTGGTTCGATGATGCTCATTTTTTTGTTTGCTCCTCCCAGCCTTGTCCGCTCCTCCTGACTAAAGAGGAGGTCGCCGAGATGTTCAGCGACGACCTGACTTTCACCAGCAGCAGTGACAGAATCCTGGACACGTGAGGAAAGGACAGCAACGGGCCCAAGAAGATATTGGCTGTGTCTGTAGCGTAACGTGCTCCAGTACAGATTGCGAAATGCAGCGCGATATGAATGTGCACTTGCCAGAACTTTCCTGCTTTTCTGCCTGTCACAAGATCATAAAACTTTCTTATCAAGACAAGTGATTGAGTGTGAAATGGGAGAGAGATTAGCTCAGGCAGGACCCACTTCAGGATCAATCATTAAGTTAGGACGCGTCCTTGAAGCACCATGCTGTCCAACTACTCGCAGCCTGACTCCGACCTCGACGTATTCACCCACGTGACGTACGTGGTCGCATTGCCCGTGATCTGCGCCATTGGCCTGGCGGGGAACATTCTCTGCATCTTCGTGCTGGCATCCAAGAAGTTCGTGGGGGATGCAGCCTACGTGTACATCCGGGCAATCGCCTGGGCTGACACCGGATATCTCATCTTCACGCTGCAGGTGTAGGGATTCATGAGCGCACGGCGAACACCCTCTGAGCTTTGCTCTTCACCAACTAGGTGTGCTACTTCGTCGACAACTACGGCTACATGCACGTGAACGGCTACCGCGAGTCGACGTCCAAAGCGCTAGAGGTGTACACTAACAACTTCATGGGTCCTACCCTCAATGCCTTCGGGACCGCCTCAGACCTGCTCATTGTCTTCATGACCGTTGACAGGGTGGACGTCCTCAAGAATATCGGCAGACAAGATGGTGGAATGACCAGCAGAAAGGTCTGGATTATTAGATTCGAGGTGAGATATTGGATGGTACATGTGGACAGGTTGGCAACCTTGATAGTCCCGACCTTGCAGGTGGCGGTCATAGCATGCTTCTGCATTCTTTGTCACATCCCAATGACCTTTCAATACCAGGTCATGACCTGTGAAGACGCTCTGCAGGAATTAGCGTCGTAAGCGAATCATTGATACCTTTGCAAGTCCCGTAAAACTTATCATATTTACTCAATGCTTCCAGAAATGGTACTAACGGCACTTTCAACGACAAGGAAGTAGGAGAGTGCTGGACATGCATCAAGGCTCCGCTGACCGAGCGCAGCCTCTGGCGTGCCTACATCGTAATCATCATGCTGCTGCTTAGGGTCCTTCCCACCGTCTTCATCCTCTTCGTCAACATCTGGATCCATCAGCAGCTCAAGGAGATCATCCAAAAGAGACGCGTCCTTAAAAGACTCAGTCGTAGAACCAGGATCATGAAGAAGCGAAGGAAGCGGAAGGAGAGAACCAAGGTGGACACCTCCGAAAGCAAATCTTTGGAGACTCTATCTGCTAAAGTCAGCAGTGTGGCTGAAGACAGCGACGATGCTAATGAGGATAAGGACAAGGACGACATTGATGATGACCCTGTATCCTTTACCGCCTCAGTGATGGAGGCCATGACCTCCGTGATAGAGACTGAAGAAAGCATTGACAATGGTAGCGTCAGCAAGATCACTGGCGGTTGGAAGAAGCTGCATAAGAGGAAATGGAATCCCAAGAAGTGGATGGTCAAGGCACTGATGTTAGGATTTCTTTCTTTTTTTGTTTGAGTCATTTTAACTATAATAAGACGTTCACTCAGGTCTGGTATGAGCAGCCTGGAGATGAAGACGAGTCGGCTAGTTCTGGTGATCGCATTGAGTCACTTCTTGCTGGCGACTCCGGCCAACGGGATGTTCGTGGTCTGGTCGCTGGATCAAGAGCGGTGGCTGCACCTCAACAACAGCACCATCTGGGCCTGCGTCGGCCACGTCCTCCTCGTCCTCAACTACTCCATCAACTTTCTGCTCTATTGCATCGGGAACGCCAACATTCGCCGAGAGACTTTCATGTGGATCTTCAAGTGCAAGAACATTTACAGGGGAGATTCGCAGCAAAATTGCAGGAAATAAGCTAGCAACGGAACACGAGCGATCTGGTTATGACCAGTCTATTCTGCATGTACATTAGAACTACGCTGCCTAATTATTCTTCAAATGACATTATGTTATAACTTAACAATCGAATCAACATGATTGTGTGGCCACGCTTTTAGTTCATCGGTACTCACACGTGAGGCGCGTTTATCTGTGGACGTCATCATGGCTAATAATACATGTGCGATTGCACTGTTATCTATCATTAATAGCAAAATCCCACTTATCCTCCACTATGTCCATACAGTAGCATAGAATCTTACGAGACTTGTCCTTTGTATGCACACGTATTGACAGAAGTCATCCCTCAAACAGTTCTGGCTGTGGCTGCTCCAGTAGGAGTAGACAGTCCAACAGAGTCTGACTCTGTAAAGGATCATGGATTGTCGTGGCGCCAACACCAGCTCCACCATGTCGGTGCAGTACCCGGACCGACATCCAGAGTCCGAATCTTCACCCATCGATTATCTGGACCCGGAGTACTTCTGGGTCTATGTAGTGTCCATGCCAATCATTTGCGTGATTGGACTTGTGGGGAATTCTGCCAATCTCACAGTGCTGTCCACCAATGGACAGAAAGGAAAATTCAAGGTTAATTTACTGTGTGCGCCCAGTAGTCGTAAGATTATGAGTCATTAAGTCATTATTACGCAACATTATTTTAGGTAATTTTTTGCGCTAAAAAATTTGCTTATTGCGATATTCTCAAAAACATTTATGTCGACAGCATAGGCAAGATGTTTGTTTTTGTCAGGTCTTTCAGCAGTCTCTGCCAGGATTTTTCTGACCACAGCTTCTTTCAGTCTTCTTCATTCCTTTTCGTCAATAGGGATATCTCAGTCACCACTACGCCTGATTGTGCATAATGTCAGGCCAGAAGGGCCAAATCCACAAGCCCACTCTTCCATAGAGGGTTGCTTTCATGAGTTGACTCAGTGATCGCAGAAACATAAAGCTCATGTCAACACCAGCTGAGATGCATACGGTTAAAGTTCTTCAGCTGCTGCTGAGCAGTCACAACAGGCTGGCATGAGATGCACACTCTAGAGCTGATTCTTTTAGTGCTTGTGCACTTTTTAGCAGCTTCTGCGACAGAAGAATCAGAGCTGCATCAAGCCTACGCTCAGCTCAGCTCACTGTCTGTGGTCTAAAATTGTGGGCCCAACTCAAAAACTCTGTTACAAATCTATGAACCTTACGCAGGTGTTGAAGGACGCTGGCAATTCTAAGCTCATAGGTACCGACAAAAGTTAGCTTAGGCATGAGCTGTTCTGATACATACAGAGAATGGCCACCAATGGTTTTTTTTCAGGAGGAATCCAGTAAACTTTCTTCACCAATAATGCCTAACTTACGTGAAAAAATGTGTTGTTGGTGTCTTAGTCATCATACAGCAAGGTGGTACATGACCCCATAAGTCTGGGCCAATGTTAACTTGTGTTATGTCAAAGAAAAATGCTCGTGAACTCCATCCTTCCATTGAAAACGTATCCAACGACCCTAGTTAAAGCTATCACTTGCCCACATTTGCACTCAGGGCTTCATGTTCACCTACATGCGCCTCCTGTCCGTGGTGGACCTGGTGTACCTGCTCTTCACACTTCAGGTGTGCACCTTCACAGCTCTAGGGTACTACTTGACCGTGAATAGCAAGACTTCCAGCCACAAAGGGATCATTGCCTACATCTGGGTCTTCCTCACACCACTGTGGAACACGTTTGAGGCGACATCAGACTTGATCGTGCTCAGCATGACTGTGTGCAGGTGAATGAGGATGAGAAAGGCACTTCCACAAGCAATTTTGTCCCACCTTTTAGATATTCCATCCTACGCAAAGTAGAAGAGGCGACCTTTGATGAGTCCAAGAAGAAGTACTTCGCCAAGGTCGTCGTCTGGTCATGCTTGGCCTTCAGCTTTATCATGCACATCCCCTACTTCTTCCAGTTCGGAGTTGCCACCTGCCAAAATGACGGCAATGCAACCCAAGAGTGCTGGAGTCATGTGACGTGCCTAGGTAGGCCTGTTGTTTTCCCTACTATGAGGCATGACCTCACTGTACATTTCATGTACAATGCATGCAGATGTGACGTCATCAGACTTGTGGCAAGTCTTTGGCTACGTGTACATGGTGGTCATCAAGGTGATTCCGGTTACGCTCATCATCGTTCTCAACATGGCTATGATCGCCCACCTGCGCAAGATCTGGCAACGCCGCAAGAACTTGAAGGATAACGCGAGGAAGCGGTTTGAGAATGACATCGAGCTGTCGAGGGAGAGGAGCAGCCGGATGGTGAGAGCAGGTGGCGCCAGCCACGGTGGCCAGGACACTTCCAAAGGGACCAACGGCTTGGCGGTGCTGGAGGTGCCCAAATCTGGCATCGTGCGTAGGAAAGATTCCCTAGTCCTGTCACCTCACCCAGCTTCAACAAATCCACCAATCACTAGCGCGATCATCAGTAACATCAACTACGAAATCTCGTCTGAAATGCCCAGTCGATCTGCAACCAGCCTGGCAAACTCAGGATTTGCACAAGAATCTGTCGTGACCTCAAGCGAGTTCAGGATGAGTGTGTTGCTGGTGGTCTTGACCTTCACTCACGCCGCCTTCACCCTACCGGCAAGTGTCGCCTTTTTTCTCTTTACCAACTTCCCGGACGTGTGGCTCTCGTTCGACGGGCGTGGAGTGTACAACAGCGTGGCCAACCTTTTCCTCTCAATCAAGTTCAGCAAGAACTTCTTCCTGTACTTCGCCACCAACAGGGACGTGAGAAGGGCAACCATGAGGTTGGTGACAGCTGCCTTCGCATTCAAGATGAAGTGTAGTACGTAGGCCAGAAGTAATTAGAGATGGTGACGATTGCAATCAATGAAGACTGATAGTGATAAATAACCAGACACGATGTCACGTTCACCCAATCACTGCTACTTCGATGTTACCACGTACCTGCAGTACAGGTACTACGTGTACGGAGGTCCTCGCACTCGCATAGTACAAGAAAAGACAGTGATCGTGTCCTACCTTCTGTAGTCCAGGTAGACGGAGCTGGGTCTGACGCTGTACAGGCTGGTGGTGGTGCCGTGGTGGTTGACCTGTTGCGTGGTGTATCTGCCGGAGCCGAGCGCGGGCTTGTTGTCGCCTTCGTTGACGTAAGGTTGGAAGTCTTGATAAAATGGCAGATTCGGCATTGGGCGTATGAAGAGGACGAGTCTCTTGTACCCGAGACCCATAGCTTCAATTTCGTGGCCGTCGTCGACGACGTGTGCATGACGATCGCGGTACCGCTTGTCAGCGGCCAACTGGAGCTCTACGCCAACAGAGACACCGCATTGTTTAAGTCCCGTGCGTGTTTGCGCTCTGTGTGTCTCTCTCAGTGCGAATATTATTCATGGCGTGGACTTGGAAGAAACTCTACATACACTTGCACCGTTGCCGTCGACTCCTTGGTCGCGCTATTCCTGGTGCAATCATCACAATACGTGCACAGCGACAGTTAAAGGCGCGCTTGCCCATGCCAAAATGCGACCGCTTGGCCACTGCACGCGGCAGCGCCCACATTTGGCACGTGCACACGCTTCTTGAGGGCACAATTTCTGTGGCAGACTGATGGAGAGATACATTTAGACAAAAAGAGTTGCTTTGTTGCCTGTCATCTCAGCCTCTCCTTTTTTAGCGGCGGGCATGCCAGTCCTATGAGCGGCAAAGGAGGCCGAGACGCAGGAAAAAGAGACTTTTTCACGCTTCACACTGCATCATATTGCACACTTTACAGCTATTTCTTTCAATGAAGGGCAAGAACGTGATTTCATCTCGCATCAATCACGTATTCTCTGCAAGAAGAACCGTAGCCAAGTAAAATAAAGTCTTTATGCTAGATATTCCGGTGTCATCCTAAGGCTGAGACTCTGCAGATTTATGGGACAGACATAGACACATTAATTTTCAGAAAAAGCCAAGAAAAGCAGATGTGAGTACAATAAAGGGAAGCTGAATTAACAATTGTACCAAAGTGTGACTCTGTGAAAATGAAATAACAACAAAAAAAGGCAGTGTTTTTTCTGCTCCCCTGATTCGGTTATGAAATTTGTCGACGGCAATCACTAATTATCAGTAGGTGAAACTTTCAACAACCTGTGTACCTCATAACGCGTGTGTGCGTGTGTGGTATGCATGTGTGTGTGTGTGTGCGTGTGTGGTATGCGGGTGCGTGCGTGCGCGCGTGTGTAATGGAAGTGTACGCGTACGTGGTACGCGCGCGCGTGCGCGCTGACTGCATTTACGTGCGTGCGTTTCCCGCAATTTTCCAAATGGAGGCGGACGCGCATGTCACTCCGCCAAAATTAATATGCGCCAGCAAAACTGGCGAAACTCATACATATTAGTGCTGCCTCGAATGGCTTAAAGGCGAATCCTGAATCTGAACCGGATAATGACTTTTGCAAATCTGAATCCCTGCGAATCTTAAACGTTTTCGGGATCCAAATCTGATTGGAATCCAATTCAAATCGAATCTAAGTCGAATCTTTTTTGCAAATGGACATTGATGAAACGAGGAGAATAAGTCAAAATTGAACGTGCCTTTGGCACGTTGATAGTGGTTCCTCTGCCAGATCTGCCCAAGGTGGCTGCTGCCTGGTTGCCTGCCTCGTTGATCTGGTGATGATCTTGGCAAATTGCCAAGATCCTTTAGATCTGCATCTCAAGTGAATCCTGACTCTCTCTGGACCTTAAAGGAACCTAGCTAGGATTCGCCGCCGATTCGAATAATCATTCGAATCATACTCAGCACCAGGACACACGCACGCGCAGCGGTAGTAGAAGGTTTCCCCCCTACCCCACCCCCCACCCTCTCCTGCGGGTGGACCACGCCAAGCTGAACAACGCTAATGCGGTCGAATAACAGGATTAGTGGTATGTAAAAGAGACCTCCCTCTTGACTTGGGCGTGAGCAAGCGAAGACTACCAAGATTGTTCACCAAACTATATAACTGCAGCAGCAACCTCACACTGTAAAACAAAAAGTGTGCAAATCTGCTGCATCACCATGTCTTCCCAATCTCTGAGTTGCTTGTGAGTGGAAGGAAAGAAAAAAAATGGATATTCTGGGAAATTTTTGCTCTGCTCCAACGTTTCTGCTCTAGCTCTTGCTTCACTTCTTCCTCTCTCTACCCTTGATTTCCGATCCAGCTGCCACCATTGGCTTAGCGAAAGAGGCGAAAAAAAGGCCTCCGCCAAATTGCACACGTATACACATTAATAGGATCGTTGGATCGTTAGCGCTCTTTGAAGCAGAAAGAAAAAGAACTCTGCCCTCTTGACCTCTACATGTCCGATCGATGGGTGGAACTGTACAGACAGCTTGGATTTGGGCGCCCAAAAGTAGGCCCATTTTGCGCGGTTCAAGCCCAATGCCGAATCGTTTTTACCCCATGCACGGAAGTCTCTGGTGCTGCTTCTGTTGTTGCCGCTGGAGGCGGCGTTGCCGCTCACGTACTGCAACTGCTTCTGTTGGCGGTTTCTGGTCCCCTGGCGCTGGTCACCCGCGCGGAAGATGTGACCACTGCCGTGGCCTCTGGCGTTGTTGGCGTGACCTTTTCGGCCGTCGTAGGTGTGGATTCCTGCCCCTCCGTACTGGTGGGGCTTCCCGACGTGATTGTTGTGACCCCTGTAAGCACCGTTCTTGACGCCGTGAGCGCCACCGGCGCTGATGACGACCAGGCCTGAGTTGTTGTTCTCGTCCTCGGACTTGGTGTAGGTGCCGCTCCTGACCAAGGAAGACGACGAGCCGTCCGAGGACACCTTTCGACGCTCGATGACTCTGGAAAAGATGACGGCGAGAGAAATGTCAAAGGGAGAGATCGATAATTGCCTGGCATTTAATTCTGCCCATTTTGTTATTCGCAAATACCGAGTGGTGTTTTTTTTTTTCACGCTGCTTTAGCCAAGTCATTCTCTCGCTCTTTGCCGGCTGACCCGTAGACCTACAGGGTGGCCAAGAAGTGCAGCCACAGCGGTTTCACTCGACAATTCTTTTGAACAATATTGGCATTGCTGTGTAACCAGATTCATTCAAAGTGGCCTTAATAGCATGCCCCCGGTGCAGTTGGAAGACCTTGTGGGAATCCACACGATGTCTAATTCCCTGCTCCGTCTTGACGGGGGAGTTCAAGGGACTTTTCACAAGCTCGCCTTAAGTGCTGCCAAAAAGACGGCGAGCAAAAAGGCCAAATCACTAAATGTAAACACAAAATTAGATGGTGAGTGGGAAAACAGTCAAGAACTACACCGACGAGGAAAAATGTTCCGGCCAAATCAGGTCCAAAAAGCCGCCCACAAGCACCTAAGTCTGGCTGTTAAAGCCTCCATCTGTCAACCCTGTTGGCCACATTGGAATAACCCCGTTATTTTGAGATCTGGTGAGGACAGCGGCCTCGACCCCATGGCTGCCTGCGGCAGAGACCGGACTCGTTGGTCACCCTGTACTTCACGCTACAACAGTTGCCGGCGCGGGGGGACCCCGGGCCAGCCACCTGGTAAAGACTGAAGAACCTTGATATTTTCAGCGTTACTCCGCGTATTAAGTTGGTTAATGCCTTACCCGCCATTGACAGAAATGGTAGAGACGTGCTGCTGCTGCTGGCCTGAGTTGGAGCTGCTGGGGCCGTCCAGGTTGGCCACCTCCTCCGGGACGAAGGTCACGGCGCCCCCATTGGTCGCTTTATAAGTTCCGCCGCCATTGACAGTGTGGCGATTCCGAGAGGTCATGATGTCACGTCTTGAGCGAGCAAGTACGAAGAGTGAGCAACAACTTCAGCCGGCTCTTATGACACCTTTTACTTCGTTCGATGGTGACATCACCAGGTCAACCTGATCACAATCTCCGAGGACCCCCCCTTGCCCCAGTCACGGGCCCACGCGGGTGCAGCATGAATTGCATGTCCGTCCGCACCGTGCAAAAATGCATCACAACATTTTCTGCATATAAAATGTCGGATTTTCCACTCGTCTCTTTCGTCACGGCTCTTTATTTCTGCACTCAGGCAGGGGTCACCATCACAGTCATCGTCAATCAATTGCTGTCCCGGACTCACATGCAGTCGAAACTGAGATTGCAATTTTTCGCGCCCTGTTCCAGTTTGTCTTCAGAATTCGCACTGTGAGTTGAGAACTCGATGCGTCAAATCGCGAGTCCACTGCACAGTGTATGAAACTGTGCGGGACTTGTATTTAGACAGGGGGGGGGAGGGAAAAAGTGCCTTTGACGCAACCTAATTCTAGGGAAGGGCGACGACTTTGCGGTCTGGTCGGCGTCGATCCCGCCCTGACACCCTCACGATTCTCCTCGGGGCTCTCTTTTTACTCTCTCCTTCGACAGATTGATAACGCACCAGTCTGGTGACTGCAGAGAAGCCAATTTTGGAAGCCCTGTGGGGCGAGCTATGGAAGCCCTGTTTAAGCACACACCCAATAATAATTTGCCTCGTGTTGCCCCGTAATGCGCATGCGAAGTGGAGGAGAAGGCTGAGAATATAGCCTTGGCATTCACCCCCAATGAGTCAGGAACAATGTATGTTACGGGAGGAAGCGAGCAGACACTCAAGGCTCGCCCTCGATCAAACGTGCACAAACATTGTGGCAAAATAATGCACAAATACGAGGGAGGAAGCGGTTGCGAATGATGGCAAACCTATTACAGAGCTGCCATTTGACAATGAGCTTGGGCTCTGCACGCACGGTAGAAGACACAGACGGAATCCCACCATTTCCTCTTCCACCGAAAAAACGTTTGCGAAAAAAGTGGCTTCCGCCGAGGCTGGCAAACTCTCTCTCTCTCTCTGCCTGCTCCATTCGCACGAAACAAGAGCGTCGGTCTCAACTCACAATGAGCACGATGACGTCGTGGCCGTGGACGTCCGCGCTCTCGACGGCACCGGACAGCAACTCGACGGACTTGACCGAGTCGGAGACGCAGACTGACTGAAGTCACCACAATAAAACTGGCACCAAAGTTACGTAAACACCACCAGTTATTTCTTATTCTTCTCCCTCCGCCAAAAACCATGCGTAACAATGCGTCACTGCTCACGCACTGATTTCTATTGTGCGTACGCGAGCGAGCGTACGCATGCGTACGCGTGCGTATCCCTCCCGCTTGGCCTCCCCCCCCCCTTCAGGGGGGTATGGAGAGAAAGAGGGCCTGCGGACGAATGGATGGAGGAAGGGTTGTTAAGCAGGAGGCAACCTTAAAGGGTCGGCCTACGAATTCCTGGCAGTAGCTGTGGAGATGCTTGCAGGACAAAAAAACTCCATTATTTTAATAGCTCAGCATTCTCCTCTGTAGTCGAGAAGCCTCTCGTGCGATTGATTCAGCTGACGTTTAAGCGTGCGGGAAAAAAAGGTTCGCACAGATATATTTTATTTCTTTGACCTGATCAGTGCAGTTTTACTGTGCGCGAAGGAGAAAAAAAACCATCGTCCAACCGCTCTTTTCCCACCACTTTGTTCCCACAGAAGACAATTCTGGCGACCTCTCTTAAATCTGGCGGAGAAAAAGCTGCGAACTGACTTCTTGCACCACATTCCTCACAAGATGACCGCGCCTTTAGTGCCTTCTGCGTCGAAATCACCTGGTTCGGAGGCAAAAAAAAATACAGATATTCCGCGGCAAAATTCTCTGGGAATGGACAATTATATTTTTTCGTCGAGGGCATTTAACAGATGTCGATTCGTGAGAGGAATACAGGACTTTAAGGCGAGTCCGTTCTGTGCAAGCGGTGGGGTGGGGTGGGGGGGTGGGCTGCTCCAGGATAACTGTGGATGCAGCAGTAGTGATGGGTCAGCCCGATCAAGTCGGTCCGATTCAGCTGCTCCACGAGCCTGGAGGCTGTTACAGCCTGTGGTCTGTGTCAAGTCGGGCCCGCCCGCGGCCCGACAACAGGCAGCCCGATCCATCCCTAAGCAGACTGGATCTAGAACAAATGTGAAGTAGAAGAAGGTAATGACGGAGGGAGGAAGCCATCAAAGATCCTGACAAGGGGGAGGAGGAGAATGGCTTTTTTCCCCCTCCGAGCTGCTGCACGCGCCAAAAACACACACGGCTCAATAATACGCATCCTCAGGCGCGCAGCGAAGCAGTGATTGAGTCGTACGAGCTGCAATTAAGTTGCAGCGTGCCCAAAAAAGGGTTGCGCTGCTGACCGTCACGCCCGCGCTGAACAAAGGCGGCCACTTAGCACAGGCGGCAGCACCTGGATTTGCCACGTTATGCAGATCGCAGCTGCCAAATGTCAAGATTGGGGTCCGGATCTTTTCTGGTGTGGAGTGGGTCAAAATGAGACGCTCCTTCCGTTTTTTTACCTTGCCGGAAGCAATTTCTTGCCTTTGCGAGGACCAAATTGAGAAGAAGAGAATAAAGAGCATGAAAGAAACGCCGGGCAAGAAAAACACAACTCTTTTTCCCTCGGCTTCCTTTTCCTCCTTGACTATGCACAAGTGGGATGAAGGTGAAACTGTGACTGCTTTACTTCGTCCTCTTGTTTGTGTTCGCGCTTTGAAAGTCTCTTTCAACAAAGGATTCACATTTCGTCGTCTACCATTGTTCCACAACATGTCCTCCAGAGTCATGCCCACGTCATCTTGTCCTCCCCTTGTCCCACTCAACCACCTTGGTCCTCACCTTGTCCCACTCAACCACCTTGGTCCTCACCTTGTCCCACTCAACCACCTTGGTCCTCCCCTTGTCCCACTCAACCACCTTGGTCCTCACCTTGTCCCACTCAACCACCTTGATACTCACCCCGTCCACACCTCCTGAGGATGATAGAAACATTGAGAACTTGATGTAGGAAGTTGAAACTCCGACGGAAGAAAGGCTGATCACATTTTTGGGATCACCCCCCACCACCACCACCACCACCGAGGTGACTCACAAATTAAGCACTATTTCATAGATCATAGATTTCATAGATTAATAATAAAGGGGGCAAAGTTTTTTCAACACCCTGGAAGCAACAACGCCAACCGTGTCACCTAGGTATTGCTTTAATTCGGAATACTGCCCCGATTATTGACCCTCAGGAGGGAAATATTCTTGCTCTATATCTCCCTCTCCATAAAGACATGTTGTAATTCAACACTTTGAAATTATGGCTGCCTCAGCCATGATCTCGTCCATCACCAGCACCGTTTGTGAGAGTTTGAATCGTGTGTGAATTGTGACTCACTGTCTGCGCTGCACTTCCCAAATACAGATGTTAGTATTCCGAAAAATTGTGCGTTAAAGTACAAAGTAACAACGCATAACGTGTACTCATGTGTACCCTCCTCGGGGTCATTTTAGATCCCAAGGGCATTGCCCGAGGGATATAAAATGGCCCGAGTGCTGTCACGTTCAAGGAGGGGTACATATAGTACTGCAATATGCGTCGTTAACCCATACAATGGTTAGTATTACACATTATATTTGCGGTAATAGCATAACTTCTGCTATCTAGAGAAACACTCCTGGTTGAGACTCCTGGTGTCGTTGCGGCATTTGGTGGCCAGAAATGCTCGCTCAATCCCACTTTTCCTACAAACTGGATAGCCAAAGCAAACAGAAGTTGCTTCCAAGATGCTCTATTGCACTCGTTCTCCTCATAAGAAAGAGAGTCCAAGAGAGGCCCCATCTTCAATTGGTGGGCGATTTCTATTCCACACACACACACACACACTCACACACACACACAAACATGCCAAAACGCCATCCATTATTAACATCTGCCGTGAAAGGAGGCGCAGATCTATGCTATGGCCAGGGTAGGGAGCTTTTCTGACCAATTCTCCCAAAGTATATTATTTCTCCCGGAAAAACGAGGTAAAGAAAAGCAGCAAAAGTCGCTGTTGCATGCCTGAGCTTTGCTCCCCCTCCCTATTTTCCCATTTACCCCGCAGTTTGGCCACTCCTTCCCCCCCCCTCACTTTTCCCAGGAGACTTTTTACCCCTTCAACATGAGACCGAAGAGAGAAGAAAGAAAGAAACACGCGGAGAAAACTCAGCTCTGCTTAGTCACTTAAAAGGGAACGCACGACAATGATCTGGACTGATTTGTGCGTGATCTTGGCTGCCAAGTTGCCCAGTGACTGACTGGTGGAGTCCGGGCGCTCGTGCGTGGTCGCCGCCTGCTGCGGCACGGCCGCCTACTGCTCATTTTTTTTAATCTGTGGGTTTATTAAAACAACGAACTATGACTGCGAAATAATAATTTAAGCTGGTGTCCGGTCGTGAGCCCTGCACGCCTGTGTTCTTTTTTTCTTAGAACATTGAGAGGCCATCATCCTTGCCCGACTTGATTGTTCATTCTGCGGCCTCAGGCCTAAGTCATCTGCTCATAGGCCTACAACAGTTGAGGCATCTTCTTGAAGGTGATCTCCCACAGGAGGACTATGCATTACTGAGAACATGGCAAAAAAGATCGCAGCTGCACTTCCTGGAGCTCAAGATGGTCACCAGCCAGAATCGTTTGTTGGCCCAATTTGTTGTTCTACTAAAACCTGCAATTCATAGCTTTCGAATGGCGCAGAAAATAGCTCCTTAAGTGCTCCAAACCAGGAGTTGAGGCAATTTCGAATTTAACAATGTTCGTAGTATCGCTTACCGCTCGCTCAAGTACAAAAACTCCAAAAACAGCATCAACCATAGCAGCAGCAGCTGATGCAACAACATCTCCTCCTTTTGCTACACACAGTCATTTCCACTAAATTTCCTGGACTTTTCTGTTAATAAGAGGTTTAGAGACTTTTGAACCGTAAAGGTCAGGTCAAGATGTCACAAATGAAACTTGAAGGCAGCGATAAAAGGCTTTTATACAAGAAAAGGAGCAATCCACATTTTATGACAGTCATTAAAGTAATAATTGAGCCCACACGACACAGTGCATAAATGGCATTATGCAGAGGAATTTGTAGTCAATGGCAAATAACAATTAAGTCATAGTTGCGCCATCCATGAGTGCCAACAAAGTCTCCATTTGAATCACTTTTTTGAACTTTTTCTTGAAAAAGACAACATTTGACAGATTCATAAACTTGATGCTCGAAAAGTAAGCGGAAGAGTCCAAATAGCCAAGGGATTTTTTTCCATCCTAAGGAAAACAGCAGCAATGTTGTACGTGTGGAATCAATTATGGAAAAGCTTTCCAAAGTTAACGCTTTATATACCTACTCAGAAATGGAGCGTGTTGATGTACTATTTATAAAATTAAGACAATCGGTAAGCAGTCCGTCCAAATGTGTGTCTTCACATGTTTAAAAAGTTTCGACTCGAAAGAAGTAACACAGATGACGTCTTCAAATGTTGGTTGCCGTTCACGTAGACTGAAGATCCTTCTCCAGTTCATCCAGAGTCGTTCCATGCTATCGGGAAGAGGCCTTCAGGCCTCAGGAGATGGCCAATAAGGTACCTACGCAGAACTCACACGGATTTATGCGTTGCACGGAATGTTAATGTGCCATGGTACATTTGGTCTCTTAGGTTGTCACACATTCGTGCCTGAAACAACCAATGGGGCTTTCCCAGGGAAAAGGCATGACAAGAAGACTTTCAGCCTGCTACTGCACCATTGGGCTTGACCACAATGCCAAAATTTGGGACTTTTGTTCAGTGCATCTTAGGTTTGTCACCTAATGCCAAATGGTGAAGATGTAGTCAAATGGTGTCCGTTGCACCAAAGTTTTGCTTCATTGCTTAGCAAGCTGTTCAGATTCGGAAGTCAAAGCTTAACAACTTTGTTTTCAGTGTCATTTAAGTACAGTTCAGCGTCTGGAAATAATTGAGCAGGTCCACATTAAATGTATAATACTGACCTAACATCCTTATATACCGCGTCCATCAAACTTTGAAAGCCGAGAAGGGACCCACAAACACATCATTTTTTCATTCCATTCGACTAGAATGTCATTTAAAAGGCCGAGCACCAAATAGAGCACAAAGTAAGTGATCCAAACATTGGTCTAATCTAGTCTCTAAATATATAGCAAGTTCATGTGAAAGTGTATGACTGCTGTAGACGCAAAATTGACATTTGCTCACTAGTCGGAAGAGACGATTAAGTGCCCTACTATTCGTATTCAACCTGCTTTTGTGTGCTCTGCTTAATGGCAGCGTCATTTCACAAGAATAAATGACGTCGTCTGACAGTATCTCTTCGTGTACGTATGTAGTGGGAGGTCGCAGTTTGCCAACAGCCATTAAGCAAATGGTTAGATTTCCCTCTTATACAATACTAGCGGAGGTACCAGGCGTTGCTCGGATTATTGTAAGAACCCGCCCTAATCCTCTCTATTTTGTCCAAGTTGTCACGCACTGCGCGCTCCACGCCGTCCACGCACCCGGGGTCGTCCGCGTGCGCAGAGTCGTCCATCCACTCTCTGTCGTCCATGCTGATCCTTTCCGTTTCGTCCTAGCTGTCACAGATCGTTGGCACTAGATGACACCCCTGCGCCGCACTCGAGCCTCCCTTCTACCGATTCTGTATATGTAGTGAGTGAAACTTTGACCTCGATTGCGGCCTCAAAAGCGTCTTTGAAAACCACCCCCGACCGCCAATTTCCACCACCCGTGAAAAGTAGTGTCTGTTGACCAAGGTTGGGGACGATCGGACGGGCGGGGGCAGCGCCAACCCTGCGGCAGACAGCCAGACATTGTACAGTGGAACACGCTTATGACGATCATGTTGGGACCAAAGAATTTGATCGTTTTATCAATCCTATTGCAGCAAGACAGGAGTAAAAACATTGGGACAGGACTTCGTGATCGGCACATCCGTGTCATCGTTATAAGCGTGTTCCACTGTACTTTATATACAGAGCGGCCTGGTTGAACATTTGTTATGAGTCGTCTTGTCAGAACTTGATAGTCATATGAAAGAAGTGCATTAGCTTTGCCACACAGCATTTAAAGTTTTGTAATCATGCGTAGTACATAAGAATGTTAGGTCAACAACCTTAAATGTGAAGTGGACCTGCCTAGTCAAATTTTAAGTAAAAAAAAAAACACTTCATTCCTATGAAAGAGAAAGAAGGGGGGTTAATGCTCACCCCCTGAAGACTTGAAAGTTTTTAAAGTTATTTATGAACTTTCCTTGTAAAGTACAACTGAAACCCTCATGAGGCAGCGTTGAAATTGACTTTTTTGAAAAGGTATTCGAGAGCATCGTCATGATTTGACCTCGGGTAACAAATCCCCAAGACAATTTAGGAAAATTCCAAGACTGACCCCTTTTCCGCCTCGCTTAATAGATAATTAGCTAGACCTAGCTTAATGGATAATAATTAATAGCTTAATTGACGACATAATGTCAAATCTGTCTGATTTGCCTTTTACTACCATAGAAACATGAAAATAAGTTTCGGGTCTAGAGTTCAGGCTTTTCCAGCCGACAAAAAATACCCCGTCAGGCCTCGGCCTTTCGGGCTCGGGCCAGGCCTGACCGCACATCTGGCAAAGGAGCTCTTTTCTCAAAACATCTGCAGAGGGACCACATGAAAGCACGTTTTCTTCATGTCCTGCTTCACCAAGGGTGATTTTCTTGGAGCTCCGGTTATTTTCTCGGGGCACCAGCCAACTGGGCTCTCCAGCATAGGACTCTGTGTTCAACTATACAGGATCCGTTCGCTTTGACGTTTACGTCCTGCATAGCATCTATGCGATCAGCTGAGAATTACATCCGTTTTAATGGAAACAGAATCCCCCCCGAAAAAAAACCCCAAAAACAAAATTACTCATGGATTTCCCCTTAGAAATTGCTTCATAGGAGCGTTATGGACCTTCACCCACACTTTGTGGCATGCATGCCTTTTTCCCCCGCCCCGTTAATGTTCTCTTTCTCCAATCACTTTTAAGAGGCCACGCTCCATTAAGGATGCAGTAAACAAACATTTACGGCCTCGGGATATGAAAAAGGTGGTGGAAAGCTGAGGCTGCCACACACAGCTGAGCCTCGATTTAGGTGCTATGGGTACATGGTGAAGGTGAGTGCAAGTCGCATAATTGCTGACACGCTCATGAGTCCACCTAACCGGGTTTTCAAGTAGCGATGGATCGGGCCGGCCCGAAAAAGGTTTTTGCGGCGGCCTGAGGCGACCTCCCACAGGGCCTGACAGACTGAATGAACAGTTGAATGGTACCTTAAAAAGGTGTAAGACTCATAACCACAGGAGCAGTCGAACTACACGGAAATGTGTCGGTGATGGGAGTCGACCTGACCCTCACCAGCCCGAAGATATGCAGCCTTATCCATGTCTAGTTTGCACAAGGGGGGGGGGGCACTGCAAAAAAAGAGGAGGAAAAAATGGTGGGTTCTCTTTCCGGTCCGTTAATTCAAATACTGGACGCGACCGCTAGCAGTGCCGACTTCGAGGGTCGCTTCTTGGCGTCCAAACAGGGCCTGAGGACCTCCAGAAGATGACGACCTCGAACAGGTAGTGGATTGAACTCATTTGACCCTGCCCCGTGCAGAGGGGTTCTGGTGTCGTTGTCCTTGTTGCATCAGGTAGAGATAAGCCTATTCGATGCTTGGAAAATGTTGATATCGATATCCACCATTTATGTTTCGCACTACCCGATATGTGCGTCGATACTCGACACTTTTGAAGAAGTATATTTCTGAGTTAATAGCCTACGTATGAACTGTAAAGTGGACTAACCTGTAATAGCCCATCACAGGACCCGTTCAAGTCAGTCTCACTCTGACATCAAGCCTGGAGAATATCGGAACTGGACGAAAGGAGAACTGTTCAAAAGAGGAACCACAAAAAAATGGAAACTCTTAACCTCGGTTATCAAACTCTTACTACCTAGGTAACAGGTAAAGTTGACTCGTGATTTAACGCACTCGCAATGGAGAGAAAACTGCAGAAAGTATCGATGCCGTCTCGATATTCTGACATAACTCGACTTCGATATGATATCGATGCATCGCAAGAGGTGAGACGCGGATTCAACAAAGTCACCTTCCCCGAATCATTCGCTCCTTTTCGTAAATTGATCATTTCAAGCGCTGCATGATGGTTACGAGACTGGGTACGTCACCCAGACTGACGACACCGCCACCAACAAGCTGCACCCCATGGTCGACCACAGCGTGAGCCCACGACCTGCGTGGCAAACAAGACTGTTTGGGCGTGCTCCCCGGTAACCTCTGGAGGGAGACGTGACATTTGGCACTGAACAGCAGCAGACTCTGAGTATACAGGGTGCCGAAGGCCCTTTGCTAGAAGAAGGCTCTTTGAGGTAGCGAAGGAAATTGTTGTCCCCGTCCATGCCGATATTGATTTTTCCTGTTTCGTGCCGAGTGGTACAGACGTTTCTCTTGTTCCCCCCGTAGCACCTGATGCACTTGTTAGCCCTGCTGCTGCTGCCGTCCTTTTGCATGTTCTTGAGCATTTTCTCTTACTCCAGACGGGGTCGAAGGACGTGAGAACAACCATTGTAAAGCAGCCTTTTGTGCCTTATCAGCTCTGTGTTCTTGGCCTCACATACCTATAGATATAGCAATGCTATGCATCCTCCTCCACCGACCCATCCCAAGGAAAATTTTCTCTCTTTTTCTTCTTTCCTTCCTTAATTCTTCTGTCCTTCTATCTTTCATCTATTCTCCCTCCTTCTTCTTGCTTCTTTCTTTCATTCTTCTTTCTCTTTCAGGCTGTGTGGGTACTTGAGGCCAATGCTCAAGTACTCGCTCAAGTCGCATCCAATGAAGGAGCAGGGAAAAGAGAATCTAATTAATCGGTAGCAGAGGTAGGAAAAAAGACTGGTTCGTTCCTCCCCCTCTCTTTGGGCATTGTTTACATTGTGTATGCAGCTGTCGCACATTGGTTGGGAGGATGAGCGCTTCAGCCTTGACTTCGTAATGACCCATAAGTTGGGTTTGGGTTGGAAGGGAGCGAAGAAGCTCGATTGAGGCTGAGATTAGATGTTAATCTTGCTCGTCTAGCTGATGTTGCTGCCATTTTCTTAGCAATCGCTGCGACGCTTAAGAGTATTGGGGAAACTGCGGTGTGAGGCTAGACAGAACCTTGAAAGTGGCACTTTCAGTCTGTCTGGCGTAACTGAAAACTTTAGTGTCTTCAGCACTTCTTTGCTTTCTTCACGTGTTCGTCGGGAAGTGCCCGGGCTGGTCGTCGTACGCCGACTCCTTCAGCAGCGTCGAGACTTGCCTGAAATGACTATCAGGCACTTAGTGCACTCGTCCAAGTGACCAAAAGAACACTTCCAAGCTCCCAATGAGAGCGAAGTCACATGGGAGTTTCATGATACCAACCTCTCCCCCAAAGGACACTGTTGTACTGTCACGCGCCACCCACGTGTTCAAATTTTCAGTCTGGTTTAAATTTATAGTGCTGTAAAAAATTTGCCTCAGAGGTCGTAGCGGAATGTGCGAATTTGGCACGTAAAAAGATGGGCAGCACGTGACGAAAAGGATCTTTACATGGGCACCCATTTTCAAATCTTTTGGTTTCGATCTTACGTGACTCTCCCCAAAGTGCGGACAGAGGCACAGGAAAAGAAATCTCTGCTTGAACGACTACTTGTTGCTGTGGACAGCCGCAGCCAGGGCCACGGCCAGCTTTCCTGTAGTACTTACGTGGTGCCTCAGGATTAGTGTCTCTCATAAGAAATGTGAGCGATCAACTTGGAGCCCCTCAAGTACAGGCTCAAGACGTTGCACTTGACTGCAGACAACAAAAAAGACAAGACACGTTTCTTGAGGAGGGAAGAATTGGGGGGGGGGCTTCGACGTCCTCGAGGCAATATGACCTGGCCGGCTTAGATTCACGCTTATGAGCTTGTTGCAACGAATCGGGATGAAGTTCGAGACGAGCCTCTTCTTGAGGTGGTCGCTGCTCTTGTGCAGGGCCCCTGACATTAGCCTTGGAGCGTCCAACGATGAAATAAGTGGACTCCACTTATATGATGAACAGAGTTGCCAAGAAGTGGAAGTCGAGATGTGAGTATATTTCTCGAGGATCGAGGCGAGACACAATGTACTAAGCCGTGGCCCAATTTATTACGCCCAATTTTGATAGTTCCAACCGACTCAGTACAAACAATTTTTAAAATTTTGTAATTTGTAATTAAATGCATTTGACGAACAGCCCGAAAGTGTTGCTTTCTGCGGCTCGAGGGCAGAAATCAGAGTTGCAGAGATCAAATGTCCAAAAATTGCTACTTTGTCAAATGCAGGTAAGTATAAGAATTGTTTGAACTTAGTCGGTTTTATTTCATATCAGATTGTCCATTTTTCGTCGATTTTCACAACTCAACATTGAGTCTCATATACTTTAGTGGGTATTTTTAATTTTTTAGTAATAGGAGTCCCAACCGCTGTGATTGTACGTATAAGTTTTTTTTGCTGTTTGCTGTTATCACGCAATGAAGGTTGGTAAAGTTGCTCATTGCTTAGTGCAAACGAAATCACTAAGAAAGGAACCATCTGACGTAAAGGTTATTTCTTTCTCCACAAACATGTATAAATATACTAGCGTTTACGAGCTACCCGCTTTACTCGGAGTGGCACAAATTTAAAGCGCTGCGTGTGTCTGTCTGCGGAGATCAGAGTTGCCAGGGCATCATGGAGACGAGGCAAAACTGGTGATGTGGAAAGATTAAATTTCTGCGGCCATACTGACGAAATTTGCTGCGGGAAAGCTTTTTCTTTATTAGGTTAAGGCAATTCTGCCTAATATAAGCGACCCATTGATGACGACCTATTGATCTGATGGCGACGCCAACTGTAGTCAAGGGATACCAACCAACGTATAACAAGCACCAGAAAGGAAAGCAGCCTCGGATTTTGAGCAAGCCTCTCATGCGCGATTCCTGCCAGTTTGACCCTATTCAAGGCATCAAATTGGGCTCTTTTTGAACATGTTTGGCCGGAAAAATTCTGGGATATACGTAGTGTTTGGTCTTTTCTTCGACTGATGCTCTTTTTTTTAAGTGTGCAGTCGATTTTGAAAATTGCTTTTCAGAAATTTGGTCACTTCTGATATTGAATTCGGTTACTTCGGTTACTCTGGCAACACTGCGGTCTATCGGCCCCAGGTCTTCTCCGATCATGTCTCTGTTATTCGTATCATCATGTAATGCTGTGGAAAAACCAGGCCGCAGGAGTCCTTGTGTCTCTCTTTTGAGGAACTCCCGTGGCATCTGGCACCATCATGTTGGAACAGCCACATGTCTCCATTCTTCGTCCTCACCCCCTTCCACGGCCAACGAAAACCCCCACCTGCTGGAGGTACATGATGTATTTCATGGTGGCTGTCAGCCTCTGTGAGGCCTCGAGGAGGTTAAGCGGACTCTTGGGCTTATCGGAGCCGACAGAAGCAAGTTCTGCACGTTGGTGAAGTGCCTCCTTTCCTTCCCCCACATAGATCACGTTGTCCATGCCACACTTGCCAGCCTGCCTCGTGTGGGAGCCCTCGTTCTCCCCCAGGCTGAGTGGGGTCCCCGACCGTGCAGCAGAGGACTTCTTCTCCTTCAGCTTGGCGTTTCTTTGCACCACAAGTGCATGCTGTTCATTGCCAACAACTGAGTGTTCCAAGACCATGATGTCAGGTCTCCGGGGTGGGTGCCAAGCACGGGTCAGCGGCGCACGTCCAGCGCACAGTCGTCCATGTTTCTTTCTGGCGGTCGCCAGGGTCAGTGCGGGAGTTTTCTGAAGAAAGCATCTGACTGAGGTTGCTCAAGAGATCTCTTTCCTGCTCCCTCTGATCGCGCGCAATCGCTTGCGCTTTTTTTCCGCCAAAGAGTAGGCAGAAGATGGCAGGTCGTTAAAAGTTTTTGCGGAAGAAAGAAAAATCTTGTGAAGAACGAACGCCAAAAGAATTGGCCGCTTCCAACATGGCTGCTGTGGTCCAGACCCAGCAGCAGCCAGGAAATGAGATCGCCGACTTGACTCCGGTGGCTGCAGACATCACCAATGCATCCACCAGCGGAAGGGTTATGAGGTGCTAACTGTTAACCTGGGCTGACTGAGAAAAAAAAATCAGATCTTTTTTGCTACGCAGCAAAGTGCCTTAAGCCATACTGTAGACGAGAGACCTTCAAGGGCATGTACAGGGTGTAACAGAGTCCTCTGACAGTTTCCTTCCGGGCGTTGTTGCTCAATGTTCAGGTTGCTGAGTCACGCTGTGCGACAACGCAGGGAGAGCATTTTAGGGATGGTATCGATTATCTGGGGAAATAATTTTGGAATTTTGATCATTCGGGAAATTTGAGCGGAATCGATCAAAAGTCGAGGACGATATCTCCACAAGAGGAGGTCCAACGAGGCCGACTGTGATGCCGAGGACGGTCGAGGTCGAGGTCGAGGTCGAGGTCGAGGTCGAGGTCGAGGTCGAAGAGGAGCCGGCAGAGTCGAGCCGCAGATGGCGACGGAACTTGAAATTCACCGTGACTGAGGTCATTGAAGTCTTGGTACAATGTACAGTACAGAATTATTGCTGTCTCTGCCTCTCAAAAAATCGGTCTCATTTGCCTACCAGGTGGTGCCAACGTCGTCCCTGCTCGAGCAGAAAAAGGTGGCCAAAAAGGTCGATCTTGAATTGCTACAGCTGCACCCAGTACTGGACGGTCTCCTCGTCCAGCCACTGCTCAGCCCCGGAGGGAGTGGACCGGGACGTCACGCACCCCAGCGAAGACGTCGTCCAACACCACAGGGCTGCGTGCACCGCCGGCCCGGAGTCCTCCAATGAGCCCTTCAGTCGCGTTGCGAGATGCCCCCGACCACGTCCGCCTGGGTCGTGTTCGGCATAAACATGACGTCAACTCACACTCACGTCCCAGTGCCCACTTCTCCTTATAGGAGCCATACGACTGTATTGGTCTATAGGGGTACCAATTTACTATGCGGATTTGACCCATCCCTGGCAAGCCCGACCTTTCCCTCCCATCCTTTCAATTTTCATGGGGTGGTGCAGGAAGTCGTACATAAGCGGCATCGGGGTTGGCGTGGCTCGGGGCCAGGCCCGCCCGGCTGGGCCCACTTTGCCTCCAGGCCTAGCTAGGCCTCTTGGCAGAAGTCCCCCCTCCGCAGGTCGGCAAAGTATCACCGGTGCGTGGACAAGTGAGCCCCATAAATTGGGCGGCTGCGCTGGAGTTGAACCTCGTGGCAACGCTGGACTGGGCCCCATCCTCTCTTTTTTGTGCCAAAGCGGAAGCAATCGATGTTTGAGGGGATCGAACTGCCTATAAAATGAAGGGGGGATCAGGAGGAAAAGAAGAGCAGGGGGAAAAAGGGTTCTTCCTCTTACGTATCTTTCCTGGAGAATGAAGGAGAAGACAGAAAAAGGTCGAAAAAACCGAATGACGGTCGTGATCTGGCAAGCCATCATTTGGAAACAGCCCAGATGGAAAAGTCATTCACTGATCATGGCTTGGTCTATTTGTCTATCGACGTACAAGGATCACCAGCCAAATGCCCTCAATCATAGGCTCATAGCGTCATTTTGGGCAAAACTGGAGAAATGACACGCGTTTCGGCAAGAGCGACTGTTTCATGCAGCATTTTCCGTTGCGTTTGACGTAACCTTTCGATCTTTCTGACACAATATGTTTGCAGTGGCGTTCAAGTCAAGGCCCTCCTAGCAGATTTGCAGAAATCAAGGGTTTGAAGGAATGCGTCAAAAAAATAACAGATCTTCTAAAATGAAAACGCCTAAATGTTTTACCTCCTTAACACAGCAGCTACAGAAACGTTCATCGTTGGAAAGCCTTCGCAGCTCATATTATATATGAGCTTCATATTTCACTGTTGAGTGAAATATTTAAGGCAGATGAAAAGAAATTAGTGCACAGGTTCGATTTGCCACTACAAAGCTGGGAGGGCATCAGCTTCTGCACAAAAGTGACCTTTCCGGTAACTTTCTCTTTTCTGCTGACCCTCTTTACAGCGTCGGAAAAGCTTGACGCTCCACCAGCTTAAGTTATCTACTTCACTTTAGGACAAAATTGCATATTAAAGGCAGCGCCGGCGATTGAAGCAAAAAATATTTACATACGTTCGAGTTTTCACTTCAGTGGAGGGGGGGGGGGATAACTTCAGAACGCAACTGGAGATGCCCCCAAGGGCTTAAGTAGCTAGTCTGAGCTGGCTGGGGGGACATGAATACATACTTATATGATGAGCATAGACAAAATATGAATAGAAGATAGATAGCATGATAAAAAGTATAGCAGATGGTATACTTAGTAAAACAATAGATAGCGCACACGCTATGATAAAAACAAGTATGAAGGGGTACAACATTGTTCTTGGAAAATTGAAGTATTCTCTGTTCCTTTGGGTCCAAATGGACAGAAAAAGGACAACTTGGAGATATTTCATCGGTATCTTTTAGAGATGGACAACTTTTTTCTGCTAGGTGGCGCCCGAACTGTCTATAAGACCGGACTTTTTTCTTTTTTTTGCACTTGTAGCTCTATAAACCTTTTACAACACATCTATCGTTGCTCAACAACTGACCGTAAACTCAATGATCTTTGGGCTGATGTCTGAACAATGAAATGGGCATATCAAATAACCATTGTCAGAACTTAGTGCAAGCAAATCAGGCCAGCTGACTGAAGGTCTACCCCCTGACCTTCAAACAGTTGCAATTGCTCTTGATATCTTCAATCCTGTCTGGAAACCTTTGGAGTCGAACTGTCAACATGCAATCTCTGACTTTGAGGAAGCTTGCAGAGAATTGGGTATTTCTATTACACTCAAAAGTTAAATCGGTGTTTGTACATATAGAAAAAATGTGGGATTAGGACTACTCTTTAGTGAGGACGCCAGTGAGTCCATGGTTGTGCAACAGTTTGGGAGAGATACTCCAGGACTCAGACTCGCTCTCAGTTTGGTGAACAGCTGCTGATAGCTGTTCTGCACTTCTAAACTACAACAGCATTTGCAATCAAAATAAGCTTAATTGAAGAACAAAAGCTTCCCACAGCAAAGCAAAAAAAATTGCAAAAAAGTTAAATACTTTAAGGAGAAAACAATCAAACTTACCTTGGCAATGCCCGATCACCACCCCATGAAGAAGAAGAGGGAGTGATAATGATACTAGAATGTATTTCTCCATTCTTGAGCAAAAAAGAGCAGTTGGCAGCAATAGTGGATTTTTCAGGAACATACCAACCAAATATCTCAAACTTGTTCTTTTTCTGTCCACTGGGACCTAAAGAAACAGAGAATACTCGAATTTCTCAAGAACAACTTTTTGTCACTTAACCCGGCTAAAATCACACCGTGTGCAGTCAAACGGGAAAGAAGTGTAGTAGAACAGCAGATTTGTGAACAGTAAGGAATCCAACAAATATCGGCAAAAGTGCAGAAAGCGTTGGCAAACTTTACGCAGCCAGCATGGGTAAAATATTCATGTTCATCCTAAGCCAACCAAACTTGAGGTAAACCAGCCTCATGTATGCATTTATGTATGTATTTATTAGGCTAGTTCTAAAATGCCAATTGTAGTTTTTGGGGTGAAAAATTGGCGTCAGACGCTGTTATAGCTGGTGTAAGTCTCAATTTTTTTTTTTAGAAAAATTGTTTTTTTGAGCACTCTTAACTCAATGTTTTAAAAGATACTCTATGTGGTAATTGTATGACTGTATTGAGCTTTAGAAGTGTTTGGCCCCTCCATGGAAAGCTAAGAATGTTCTTTTCAGCTGAACTGATATGTACCGTTGCTCTAGGATCACACAAATGTGGGAACAAAGCTATCTAGTGTAGCAGTGTTTACGTACACCATAACAGATTGACTGTATGGTGAACAAATGAGTGGGCCTAGAGCAAAAGTACATATCAGATCAGCTCCAAAGAAAATCTTTATGTTCACCACATCCACTTGCTGCATAAAGTGTGGCACAAAAATCGAAGTAAAAAGTATCGGTGAAATCTGAATACTTTAGTCAAAGGTCAAAAAGCCTGATTGAAAGAATATCATTTTTGAAAAAAAGTACCGTTTCTAGCTTATAATCTCTACTCACCCACCGCCGGCCTTTCTGTCCCTAGCCCAGGTCTCCTTCTATAAGACTGTGCGATCTTTCGTGAGGACATGGAATATCGCGATATTCGCCAAATATGCGAATATCGTGCAGAAACTGCCAAGAGCCCAGGGGCCCTTGAAATTTCGATAGCACCTTTGGCCCCTGGGTCGGCCCTTTACATGAAGAAGAAACCCAGTGAACATCCTCCTGACTAGATAGCAAACAACCACCTCGTCACACCTGCATTCGATATCTCGATATTCGACCCGCGCGTATCGAATATCGCGAAATCCGCTACATGAGGGCATCGCACAGCCCTACTCTGAATGTCATTGGTGTTTCTCGGTTCCTTCTTTTTCCTTCTGCCCCAATTAATGGGAAGTAAAGTGGCGTCTCTGAGCCTGTCATCATCGCTCAAGTTGACTCAGGCGGCTCCATCTCATCTATCTAATCGGTGCGTTGCATGCGTCGTCACATCAGGGCTGCACGTGTCTCATCCCACATAGGGCCATTACTGTAATGGTCAGAAGAAGGGAACAAGGAATGCACCCCATTGAGATGGGGCCTGAGATGTCCAACGTCACAGTCATCATGGCAGTCGACGTCAGGGACGCGGGAGAGTCCCTCTTTCACTTCTGCCGGTCCCCCAAATTCATCTTTTTTCTGGCGAGCACGAAATTGGTGGCGGCGTGAATCCATCCCAGCGCCCATGGGACGAGGCCTTCGTCGCAATCCTCCTGCTCCAGGTCCTCCACGTCTGGATCGGGAAGGGAGGAAGAAAGAAAGAAGGGAAAAAGGGGGGAGGAAATGTGGGAAACCATTGTTGAGACGGCGGAAAAACGCTTTTCCTCTTGTCTGTGTCTCTCTCTCTCTCCAGCACACACACGCACGCACTCACGCACGCGCGCACGTGCACACGCACATGCCTGCATTGCGGATACGTTTTTCGAAAAAGGGAGAAGTAGAGGCCTCTCCACAGCTGTTTTGGTGAACGCTATGTTGCACCCAACGGTATACATAGGTGTACACGAGACTGCGATAGCCTCTTTGTTACAATGGGATTGGCATTTAACCAGTTCCTGGCCGCCGGGAGGAGGGTGAGGGAGGGGGAAGCTGTGACCTCACCCTAAAATGGGTCTCCACTGTACGTCGTTGGTATGTACCTTTAGCAGGCCCTCGGGCCTATATGCCGCGATGAAGGCCTATTCGGGCGGGTGCTACGTAAACATGCATTTAGCCTGTGCGCACGTATCTGGCTGGCAAGAACGTACTTAAGTTATTACGTTGTTAGACTGCGCATAATCTTGTTGTCCGCTCACCAGGGAGCCCATAAGCAGGCCGGAATAGCCGGTCCAGAGTGGCCCATAACCGGGCCGGGCCCGGAGTGGATGCATTATTCAGCAGTTGTGTCTGGCGACCCTCATTCATTCGTCACCTTGGACAACCTGAGAAGCGTTTCCGCCCATTTATCAGGACGCTTCTTCAGCTGTCCTCATGAAGTCTGGAGGAGCTGAGCTTTTCTTTTCCCTGACGTAAGTGCAATGGCTGCAGCGACTTTATCTGCCAAGCAGTGGCAAGTTGCTGACGGACCCGACGGAGCGATTGCGGCTGAAAGGGAACTTTCGCACAAATTCCACGTCCATTTTCGCAACTCAGTTGCGATAAATGATGGCACGAGACTTAAGGGCCTTTAACCCGAGGCAATTTCCCCTCCCTTCCCCCCTGCTGGGTGGTATGAACGGACTGCTGTACTGAAGGTTCGTTGGAGGCCCTTTCCCAGACGGCCAATAAGACGGGGAGACTGACAGACAGACAGACAAAGAAACAGACAGACAGAGCTTCTTACTCTTCATCTCATTTTCCAACTGCTGTTTCAGTCGCTGCTTCTGCTCCATGGCCGTGAAGGCCTCCGGGAACACGTCGGAGCCGGGGACGTCCAAATGGGATGTGATGACGTGATGCAGCGGATTTTTCTCGTCGGTCGCGCCCTCAGCGACCGCAGCCTCGTCCCGACTAGCCTGCATCTTGGCCTCCGCGGCAACCGCAACGACCACGACAATCGAGTTCAATAATGCCTGTCTGTTCATCATCCTACAATAGATGGGCCAGCGTTAGGCAGTATTGAAGCTACAGGCATAAATGTGTCCAGTGTAGTGATGGAGCGGACTGTTCTATCTCCGGGCCACTTCGGACTGCCGAGGGTCGGGCCGAATCGGGCCACCCTGCGGGCCAACACGGACGTACACGTTTCTATGAAGTGCGACTGCGCCAAAACCAGTGACAGCCAAAACTAACTCTGACGCCACTCTAGCCTGGAAGAAGTGTACAATTGACTCAGGCCGGAAAGTTGGCTTTTGGTCCATCACTAGTCCTGATGCTCCAGCCGGCGAGCACTCTCCAGTAGCGCCTTAATTGACAATGCATAATTACTACCATTAATGAGTTGACTCCTGTTTTCCAATGCCGGTAGCATAATTAATAACGTTAATGGCAAATTACACCCTGACGCATGACAACAACTCCGTGTGTGGCATGTTCAACCTGCACCCGTCAGTCATGTTGTGCCACCTGTTCGGTACGTACATTAGGCACTGGGGAGAGCGGGGGGGGGGAGGTTAGTGAAGAGGCCCCTCGTACTCTACTGTTGCTGTCTACCTGTTTTCTTGCCAGTTCTCTCTCTCCTCCTCTATGCAATTTCCGCAGACATCGATTTTTTCCCCCTCTCCTGTTCCCCCCCCCCTCCCGCGTATACTCGTCCGCGAGGCCTTCTCCCCCGTGAACATGCATGACTCACGTCCTTCCCCTTTCCCAGCCAGCCGTGGCACGGGGATTAACCCTATCCTCACTCAGGAGAGGCCGATATCGGGTGTCGACCGGAGTAACGGAATTTCCTTCTTTTGGAGAGAGAGAGAGAGAAGCAAGGACTTCGCCCCAGACGCCAAAGGACTTCTCTGCCCTGCTCGGCCTCCTCCGACCAGCACAAGTCCTGCAGGGGCTGGGTTGTGTTTCTTTAAATCCGGAATCAGTCCGAACGCTCATGGCTCCGAAAGTATTAAGCAGAGGCTGCTGAAAGTGTACACAGAGAAAGTGACAACCACAGACATTTGTTTTGATAAGCAAAGATTTGAGACAGCGACCAAAAAAAGATGTCGACACGGGAGATGACAAAGACATGCATCGTCGAAGGCCTGCGAGCCAGTACTCAGTGCCAAGGAGTTGCCAGCCTTCGCCAGCACTGCAGTTTTTGCAGTGCCAAACCCTTAAGAAAGTATCGTTATAGTCCTGACTTTTACTTAGATTTTTTTCCGGCTACACTTGGGATTTCAGCTCTGGATTCCAAGTGACAGCACTGTGCTCAGCCACATCGTGTTCGAGAGCTGCATCTTTTTTGTTTGTTTCTTCGCTCTGTTTATGCAGAGAGGAGTTTGAGTATCACTTTTTTCTTACCCCCTCCTTTCCCTCCTTGATGCTGTTCTGCGGTTACCCAAGCTTTTCAGCTGCTCCACCAGGAGTACAGTATGGAAAGAGGGGAATCGTCAATAAGGGTGCACTTGCACTTGACGTAATTCATGGTACAGCGCCAGGACATTTGGCAGGGCAGCCGCTGGCCAATTCAGCCTGGCCTTGAGGCTGTTCCAGCACTCCCTGCCCTCCTCCATCCCGGGGACAAAACTCTCAAAGTGCAGACGACTCTTCAGCTGTAAGAGGAGAATGAATAAGGCTTTAGTACCTAGTGTGCGAGGTACTGGAGGAAGAGACTTTACAGTAACATGAGAATCGTTTCTGCAGTGCACTGGACTACTTTGGTGGCCGTCGGTTCTTACTCCGTTTCTTTCGCTCTTTTTTTTTTTTTTTTAAAAAAAAAGCTACAACCACAAATCAAATACGACTGTCGCTGTCCCCGTCTGCAGTGCTGAAGACCCGGTCGCACTTGCACACTTTTGCGCGGACGCGCGAGGTCGCGTCTGACCGGGTTTTTGTTTCCTGGCCTGGTCAAACTTCGCTCCGCCGACCTTGTAGCGTCGACCCTGGCGTCCTTCGCCATCCCGCCGCCGTCGCACGTGGTGGAGTTGTGCGCGTCCACGGGCCTGAGCGCCAATCCGCTGGAGCCCCTCAGACTGAATAGAAAGAATGATTTCGGCGTTCTTTTTTTTGCAGAAAGTGAGCCTGCTTCTGACACATGCATACGATTCTTTTTTAAGGCAAGAAGACTTTCCTTCAATTGATGCTCTTTTTCTCTGACAACTTCCCTTGCATTTTTCATCTCAGTAGAAGAAAGGAGAAAAAGCATGAAATAAAAAAAGAAAACGCACTGAAGCGGATGTGTCCGTATGTACAGCGCAGGCACCCACGCCACTGTCGGCACCGTAGGCACCGTCGACGCCGTAGGCGCCGCAGGCAGCGTGCTTGCACACGCTGCGTTTGACACTGTATGTACGAGGGGGTGACGTACAGTACAGGACGGGTACTTGGAGTCTCTGCCACTGTGCTCTTCTACTTCAACTTGTATAAGCCAGATGTGCAAAAAAAAGCAAGTAACGAAGGAGCTTTTACGCTGTGAAAACCTTGTCCAAACACTTGCTTCGACTGAATCACGTGCAACCGCAGGGTTGCCAGAGCGTCAGCAATCCCTCCATGTCTATGAAGGAGCAAATCAGGGAGGGAAGAGTTGCCATTGCCAAAGAACTCCCTGTCTGCGAACGAGCTATGAGTTGCCTTGGTGAAGGAACTCTCTGTTACGGAAGAGCTAAGAGTTGCCATTGCAAATAAAGTCCCTGTCCATGAACTTGCAAAGAGTTGCCATTGCCAAAGAACTGCCCGTCTGTGAAAGTGCAAATCAGGCAGCCAAGAGTGGCCATTGCGTAAGTGCCCCTTGCATCTGTAACCTCGGTGTCTATGAAGAAGCAAATCAGGTAGCTGTATGTAGTCGTATGACATCGTGTATTGTTTAGTAGCTTGTCGTGGTATTAATAATGATATAGAAAATAGAGTGTCTCGTCGTCGAAAGTTCATCTGTGAATCGGTGTTACGACAACTGCACGCAATCTTTGCCACGAGCAGCGACATCGGTTATTATAAGAGTCCGGCGGAAAACAAAGATATGAAAAAAAGTAAAAAAGAACAAACAAAAACTGTGCGGTGAAATAGTTGGGAGAGGCTTGGCTCACGCTGAAGAGGAAGGAGGAGGAGGAGGCCAGGGTGTTGTTACTGCGGGAAAGAAAAGGCTCTTATTTTGCGTGTCTGTCTGCAAGTTGAATGCACCAAACCTCCATTGACAAGAGGGGTGGAAACAGAGGTATATCCTAAATCGGCTTAAAATTATTTATTGATCTTCATCATGCTTGCATTAGCCAAGAATTTTTTTTCCAGAAATGTACGTAGTGGATGGGTTGCTTAGGTTGGGGGGGGGGGGCACGGTGTACTCCTCACCCTTGAAGACCGGGGATCTGCTGTGTCTTTGAGTACAGGACGGGTCCGCGCACATCACGACGTTGGTGTGCGTGACAAAACCCCTGGGGTGGTAGGAGGATCATGAGGGAGAAAATTCATTATGGAGGAGAGAGATTTGTACGTAATCGCGATAATGTACGGCGACACATAGTATAAAACTCTTTCTTGCGCTTCTGCTTGATTTGCATAACTTGTACAGTACGGTATGTACGTATGTATGTAGTAGTAATGGAAGTACTAGTACGTAGCAATGGAATTGTTGGGATGACAAAAAGGAGCTAGCGAGCAGACAGATCATATATTGGTACTGCACAGTAGCTGTACTGCACCGCAACGGACTTCAGCTGGTCGTACTCGTACTTCACTCTGGAGTTTTACTTCACGTCCTGCAACACTTTTACGTCCAGTCTCAGTACTCCGGCTTCTGGTACGCACCCTTCTGGCGGCACTTGATGATATTCTTTCAGTCAGTCCCTATTATGATAACTATTATACGTAAAACCTTTATATTATAGCAATTTTATTGTTTTTGTTACTTGTATTAGTATTACTGCAACGACCAGAATGGACGAATGGACGCAAGGAGTAGCCGGACGTAAAGTGCAGAGGGACGTAAAGTACTACTTTACGGCCCTTGCCCAGAATGAAAAAAAAGCAACAATAAAGTCTGAAGTCTCTGTTACGTCAAACTACAAGCGTCATTCTACATCAAGCACTTTACATCCGTGTGGACTAAACAGCTTTTCTGGGCTTCGACGTCCCTGGGTCCGTCAAAGCCCAAGCTCAGGGCTGCAAAGTCACACCTACCGGCCGCAAAGTGGAACGATGCGCAAGTAGTCAGCACTGCACGTACAGCTGACTGCACAGTGACAATGCACAGTCATACGTACACAACAGGACGTGGTAGTAGTAGGTACGTATACATAGAGAGAGAAATAATAGCAGATCATGCCTGCTTTTGTTTTTTCGAGTGAGCGAGCAGGAGGCTCTGGAGGACTGCACAGACGTACACGTGGATGTACATGGAGACGTAATCAATGTTCTTCCATCATGCTGGAAGAAGCGCCTAACTGGATTCAAAGGGGGGTAAAAATATAGCAATTCGTTGTCTCACTAGCACGTGGTGGTACCATAATTCATGGGCGTGTGTGTACTGTAGTAATGCACTCCACCAGACAGAAAGAAGAGAGCAGGTGCCGGAAACTGCCGAAGCATTTCCACAATATCTCAGTCGGAGCATAGGGCAGGCAGCAGTTTTTTTTCCTTTTTTTAACCTGCAAGCAATTGGTTGGGCAATTTCCACACAACTGAGCCTGAATTTTTTTCTTTCTGTGTTTTTTTGAGCAGATAACTTCTATGCTTCCACGACACTTCACCATTTTCCTGCACTTGGGTTTTTTTGGGGCACCGTCTCGACCCAAACTTGGTATTTGTCTCTCTATTCCTTGATAATAAATTTTGACAGTAAGAGACTGGAGACGAGAGAAAGAAAAAAGTCTGACATTGCGTGCATTGGTACAAGCTTTTGCATATGCAGCGTAGAGAAATATACCGGAAGAGCATAACGCATAGTAGTAGCAGTATAGAAGTAGATTACCAATTACGCGTGTCGTTAGTACAACATTTTGATCACATGCAAGCTAATAATAATGATAGCGTTTGGCACTGGGAGAGAATGCGCGTCCTTGTGAGAGGAGAGAGAAGAGAAATAAGCTTTTTTCTGGATGAAGAAAAGAGGCTTTGGTGGTGTGAGAGCGATAAATTTGTGCGCGTAGTATTTTTCAGGGTCTACTGACGCTCTCAGTTGACTCTTGGAGAGAAGGCCTTTTTTGCGTGTGTCCGCTTCACATTTCTTCTTTGGCATGCATGCAAAAACCTCGCTTCGTGCCTGTCCGCGCGTGTCCGCGGACCCGTTCGTCCAAGTCACTTCAGACCAAAGACCCTCTGCGCCATCAGCAGCTGGTCGGCTTTTGGGATGAGCACTCAGCAATAGGTCCCGTGGGTTGGACACATCTGCTATCCGTAGAACTCGCCCATGTAGTACAACTGATTGTTCCTCACTGACTCGCCTCTGGAAGATGATCCCTGGTGTTGCTGCAACTGCAGCTGCAGCTGCTGCTGTTGCTGTTGCTGCTGCAGAGAATGTTGTCGCTGGAACACTTTCCGCTGCTGTTGGTGTTGTTGTTGTTGTTGCTGCTGCTGCGGTTGCACAAGAGGAGGGTTGTGGTGACGGTGATATTGCTGCTGGTCATATCCCTGGTTGTACTGCTGCTGCGTGGACACTGTAGCAGGAGGAGGAGGGGGAGGATGATGGTGGTGGTGGTGGTGATGCCTTCGATGCTGTCTGGGAGGCGCCTCCAGCGCCTGGTCGTAGGAAGGTGGTCCCAGCTGCATGATGGAGCAAGTCGCGTAGTCCGGAGGGGCTGAGGCTGACGAAGAGGAAGACTGGGTTGAGCAGGACTCGATCTGTTGACCAGGAGCCAGCTGGCAGTGCCGCTGATGCTGGAACTGCGGCTGCGGCTGCGGCTGCTGTTGATGCACCACTGGGTAGTTCTGGTAAACGTGATTGTGCGGAGTGAACTGAGGCTGTTGCGAGGCCATCGGTTGCTGCGACTGCTGATGCACAGGTGGCAGAGGCAGAGGTTGCTGTTGCCGATTTTTGCGAACGCGCTGTTGTTGCTGCTGGATGTGTTGTTGCTGCATAGCAGGAGCAGAGTGCGTGGACGACTGACCGGAGTGAAACGAGCCCGACGACTCCTGTCTTTCAAACGAATTCAGCGACTTGGAGTTGGTGCAGGTAACCCCGGCGTTGCCGACCATGAGGTTGCTCACCCCACCTCCGCGGTCCGACGAGACTCCTCGCTGATGCTGGTCTCGCCGATTCGACTTGCCATACTGATGCAGTTGACCCGCGGAGCCGCCTTTTTTAGGCCCTGCTCCGCGCCTGATGCCGTCTGAAGTCACGCCTTCAACCTGGTCGGCCACTTCAATAAGATCAATGGAGCTCATCTGCAGTCGGCGTTCTTCCTCTTGCTGGTCGTGCCTGACCAGCGCCTCCACATGCATGGGAGACTCGTTGGAACCTTCACTGCGATATCCATCTGGTCTCCTGGCACTTCCACCTCCCGATTCTCTAAGGCTGTCTCCACTAGCCGACCTTCCTGCTCTTCCAGAGGGTCCCAGCTGACTGTCGGACCGCTCTCCACTGGTGCTGCTTTGCAAGCGGTTGTCGACACCCATCAGGGCTTCTCGAGCCTTGTGATTGGCCACAGCTTGTCTGATCTTCTGCTTCACACCCGACATCACCATCCCGCTCTTCTTTCTCACCTGCTTCTGCTGCTGATCGGCTAAACCAGGATTATCTAAAACTACTTCTCCTCCCACTTCTGTGGGATAGAGTTCCTCACAGCTGCTTGTGGCACCTCCAACTGACCCCTCGTTAGCCTCTGACGTTATTTGCGTTGGTGGTGGAGCAGCTGTCACCGTTGTCGTCGACACTTCGGCCTGGAACCGAGAGTAACTCACAATGAGGTTTGGCTCCTCACAGCTCTCTGGCGTCTGGCTCTCTGGTCTGGGTAGAGGCAAGCCACTGGGAGATTCGGAAGGCTTGCGCAGGAGCTCCTCATCAAGCTCTTCGTCGTCTCCATCGTCGTCGTCGTCGTCGTCCGAGTCCTTGTTCCTCAGTATCTCCTTGACCTCTGTCTCCTGGTAGAGCGACGATGACTGGCTGCCGTATTTGCCCGACTTGGAGATGCGCTTGTTGCCCCTGCCATTCTCCAGCTCTGGATTGTGCATCAGGTAACCTTCTCCGTCACTGACGTAGCCGTTGTTAGAGTAGTTCTGTCGCCCCCCACCGCCTCCCCGAGGGTGAGATCCTCCCTTACGACCTCTCTGCGGTGCTCCCCCCAGAGCACGTCTGTTGTCTTTCTGATACGCCCCATCACTCCGGTAGCCCTCGCCATCACTCTTGTATCCGCCATCGTGGTCGGTCATTCTGGTGTACGAGTGGTACTCCTGGCCAAACTCTCCAGACTGCTGTTGATGAGGCTCGTACGACTGGTGGTACTCAGGTTGCCGTTGTGGGACCGGTAGGCCCAGCTGATGTTGTTGACCAAAGTAACCATCGAAGTAAGGCTCAGGGGGCAGAGACCCAGCACTTGCCTGGCGCATCAGGTGACTCCTCTGTCTACTCTGACATCTACCACTGCCCATGCACGGCTTCTGGTGTCTGTTGTATGGATCAGACTGCTGATATGGTTGCTGGTATTGCCTGAGGGACACAGCACTCCCTCTGCGGCCACTCTCTGCGAGAGACATTTGCGGCTGTCCCTGGTGTAGCATCTCCCTGCTGTTACTTAAGTATTGCTGCTGAGGTTGCCCTTGGGAAGGGCTGCCGTACCCCATAGGCTCGCGAGGAGGGAACCTCATCACTCTAGGATCTGTGGTGGATGCAGACGTTGCTGCCGCAACAGAAGGCACCGACCTGGAGAGGCTCTGATAGCTGAGGAGGCGGCCACCGCCTGAAAAGTCGGGTTGTTGTGGGGGAGGAAAGCATTGTGGGCCTGAGTAGCCAGCGCCATATCTGCCGTAGCCAGGAAAGACCGGTGGTTGTTGATGTTGCTGCTGTGGATGCTTTACAGGGGGGGACATCTCGTCCTCGCCGATCATATAGCCCTTGTGCGTAATGTCGTGCGCGCTGGTGCTGCGGTACTGGTACTGGTGCTGCTGGTACACCTCTTCGTTGTCCTCGTGGACGAGGGTTTCGTCAAAGAGGAAGAACCAGGTGTGAAGATCTTCCGGTCTTCCCACCAGTGCATAGCCTCGCTCGTTGCCGTCCAGGTTCTTGGACGCCACATCCGCCGACGACACCAACCTCCAGCCAAGTGGGACGATTACATCTAATAAGAGACAAAGCAGGTAGACTCCTCTCGTCTGGTCCGAGTAGAGACCCTCCATATCCCAGGGGTCTCCCTCCAGCTTCCACTCGATGCTCTTGCCATAGTTGCGGGGACCCAACGCAACCCAGTGCCTCTTAATTGTCTCGTTGATTCGCGCAGTTAGCCTCAGCTCGGCCTCCTCGCTGATGTCGGAACTGCTCACGATCAGCCTCAGTCTGTTGGTCTTGGCTAAGGCGAGACACATGTGTGCCACTTGTCTCGGCGCAGACTGTCGCAAGATGAAAGTGCTCTTGTCATTGTTGTGGCGCGACAGATCGGCCGTGGCGCAAACACGCCATCCTGCCGCCATCAGCGCACCCAAGAGACAGGAGACGAAGTACCGCGACTCGACCGAATCGTTGCCGTCCGACCACCAGGGGCACCCGCCTAGCTTGAGCTCAGAGGTACCGTGGTACTCCCTCTGCTTGAGTGCGCCGCGGTGCCAGCACTGCTCGGCACACCTGCGTACAACCGGCAACAGCGGCGGTGGCACCTGCAGCATCCTCAGGCGGTCGTACCTCGACAGGATGAGAGCACAGTAGGTGGTGCGCTCCAGACTCTCTTGTCCTGGGCACCACTGGAAGAAGAAGGAGTCGGCGGCGCCGCCAAAGTTAACGTTGATCGCCAGCCGCCACCGGAAGGAAGAGAGCACTCGCGTGATCTCCAGCACCACGAGCCTGGCATGGATAGTGGACTTGCCAGAGTTGTAGACGGCCTGATTCCAGGGCGATCCTGACAGCTTGAGCGATAGCACCACAGACACGGAACGTTCATCATCAGCCAGCGTCTGTTTGGACTTGATGCCCGGACTCCAGCTGAGATGGATTGCCTGCAAAAAGTAAAGACAGACTAAGCTGGAGGGAGAGAGAGAAAAAAATGTGCTTCGTCAGCACCCGACGGCATTACTGGGGCCTCTTTGCCTAGTGCACTCGCGCGCGCGCGCGTGTGTGTGTGTCTGAATAGAAAGTTGACAGTGGTCCATACATTGCCTAATCCTGCGTAAAGGGAAGGAGAGCAGAGGAGAAGCTTTCTTAGGTAATCTCCTTTTCCTTCTTGGTGGAACCGTATTTACACGTGTACCACGTGTGCAGAAATCCCCATAGTATTTTCTGGAGTGCTATTTTTACCTTCCGACAAGAGAGAAGAAAAAATGAACAAATAGCTGTGTGTTTTTCACTCGTTTCCTCCATCACAGCTGAGCTTTACTTGGTTCCGTTTAGCATATTCTGATTTGGTGCTGTCCATCTATCTGTCCGTGAGTCTATCCCAGTGCCTGCACTTGTGTCCGTGTGTTCGTGTGTCTGTCCGTCTGTCCGTGAGTCTATCCGAGTGTTTGGCCGTGAATCTATCCCAGTGTCTGTCCGTGAGTCTGTCACGCCGTGATTTTTCGTGTCAGAATCGAGCTCGTCCAACATGCATGTCACCATCGCACAGCTCGTCCTCGCATCCATGTCAAAAAAGTTTGTGACAGATTTTGCAGTCCACTTTGTGGTCGCCATCTAAAAGAAGCACATTGTGATGTGCAGTGGGTGATTACTTCGGACAGACAACAGCGTGAGCCGAGTAAAACGCAAACAAAGTCGCATCGTGACATGAGTAGGTGTGAAAGGACCAACGTTTTTTGTGACTCACACAGTCGTGGTAGGTTTCGCTGTATTTCACTGTACTGCACGACTTCGTAGTGCCAGTATGAAGCACGCACAGCTCTTATTGGTAACTTCTTTTCCTCCAAAGAGAGACAGATAGAAAAGAAGTGGACAAAGAAAGACGAATGAAGTAGAGAGCAAGTGATTGAGTGAGTGGATGTCCAGGGCACACAAACGCATTGCCTGAGTGCGGCGCAGCTGTGGACCAATGGAGGAGCTTTTGTCTCAGGTCAAGCAAGCTTCTATTATTTTAAGTTCCACTTAAGCCTGCCCTCTCACCCCTCTGCCTGCCCGTGCAATTCACTTTGTGGGTCTTGAAAAGTGTGTTATGATGTGATTTCGGAGGAACAACTTTCCATTCTTATGATCTACTCTTTCCCCCTGCTCGTTTCTTATGTGTGTGTAGGAAATGTGGTGCATATTGGCATCGCTCTCGTTCGCCAATCTATCATAGTCAAGCTGTAATCTTCGCTTGGAGGGAAGTAGAGAGGACAGAGGGGAGGAGGAGATGGAGATGGAGAAAGCTGTAAAGTGTAGGGAAGAAAGTTGGGCGATATGCGCTGTACAGCACTCGGCGGCCTCGGCGGCGGCCTCGGCAACGGCCTCGGCAGCGGCGGACCCAGCAGGATCAGCACACATGGATGACTTTTTATTCGGCCTCTCGTATGTAGCGCATGCATTAGACATGTGCCGACGTCCAGAGGCAGCAGCAGCACTGCTGAATCCTTTAAGTACTGCAAATTCTCATCTACCTTAGAAGCAACAATCCAATTCCTCCCACAACTTTTGGGGAATGAATGCGCAAAGTCGACGACTTGCTTTTGTTGTTTACGAAGGTCCATCGGATGGCTGAACAAAGGACAACAAAAGAAAAAAAATAGGAAATAGAAGAAGACGAAAGTTACCAACAAATTGTTTCTTTCCTCAGTGCACGTGATCTGCAAAGAATTTGGGGCTGACCGTAACGCTGGATTGGAGGCCCCACAGTGCTGCTCTGCACTGCACAGAGCAAAGCAATCCTCATCCAAATGAAGTTATGTCATTTGCCATTTCATGTCCACCAGATTTGCTCACGTCGGGCAAGACTAAAGTCTTCTACTACTTTAGCAGCATGGGAGGGACAAGAAAAGCAATTTCCTTAATGCAGCAGTATTTGCAAATCATACCCTTTTTTTCTCCCACAGTCTTCGATGCTATTCATGATGCTCTAAACAACATACTGTACAGTAAGGCAGCATTTGCAGTACATAGGGTAGCTGCCCTACGTATGCACGGAAACTTTCCAACCCCATAGACTTACTAGGCTACTACAGTTGAGTATTAGACTTCCCCACTTTGTACGCATGCGAGCACAGTCGACGTACGTACTGCAGACGTCGACATCGACGTCGTTGTCCTCGTCCCCGGCAAAGATGGGGAAAAGCTTTTTCTCTCAATGCTATCCCATCTCTCTCGGAGGCGCGCACGAGCGCACGCAGATAGCTTCGTCACACTAAAGAGAAAGAGGAGTGGTTTCCGTCTTACGAGACCCTCCCCCCGTCCCTCCCCCTCCCCACTACGCATTCCAGTGCAAAAAGCACGCTATAAACAAGAAAAAGGGAAGGAAAAGAGATGACATCTTTCTTGTCGTGTGCAATTCGTCTCTCTCCGTCTGAAGTAAGGGCAACGGAGGACGGAGAGCTGAGGACGGAGGTCTCACGACCCCGCCGAGGCCGAACAACATACGTAAAAAAGTAAAGGGACAGGAACCGGAAGCACATGGGGAGGAAGACGTATGAAAGAAAGCGGACCATGAACGTTGCTGCCGCTCCTGAAGATTGAAAGATTGCTTTGTCTCTGCTCCTCCTTCCCTCTCTTTCTCCCCATCAGTTGCTGCAGTATGAGCCGCCAAAAGTCGACTCTGCCCCTCTGAGGAACTTGTGGATGTCTCATTTGGTGTGTGCATTTCTTATTTGGCTGCTTTTCGTACTTCCGAAGGCCCCCATTGAAGTGTTCACGGTCTTCAGCAGCTGTCGGGAAAAGCATTGTGTGTCTTATGAGCAGTGCGTACGCACTACTTAGCTGTAGTCGGGACTGCCTGTGTCAGCTGAGCAAGCACGCACCCACGCACGCACGCACGCACGCACGCACGCTTTTTGACAGGATTTCTGGCCCACTTCTCGTCAAAAATCAAGACCCAGCGGAAAGATCACAGTCACAACTTTCCAAAGACAGCTCCGTCAACAAGTTAGCCCATGACGAGGACTTTCAGGCGACACCACAAGCTGCATGGAGATCCCTAAAGGCAGACGACCCAGAGGTGGAACCGTGGTGCCCACGCGGATCTGGCTTGAGTCGCCCGTGTTTTGACGCGTGTCCTACCTACATGAGCGGATCCGAGATGTGCCTCCTAAGAAAAAGGAGGTTGTGGGTGGTGCCATAGAGCCGACGGACGTTTTCCTGGTCTCAGGCATGATATCCATTGTTAGCTAGTGTCTAGACTAAAATCTTGTTGAAGAGACTTTAAGGGACAAAACAAACGTTTGTCTTGGCACGTTTTTCTTGGCACGTTTTTCTCTCTCTCTCCTCCATCCCATTTCCCCTCTGTCTTTTTCATACACATACGCAGCACAAATGCAGATGTCTCAAAGGATCCAGGCCAAATGGACCTTAGCTAGCTTTGACAGCTCTGTGTTACCCAACTGGACTCGGCGTTCTCAACACTGCGAAAATAAATACAACGTCGAGCTGGAGCTGGAGCGGACCCTGGCTATGGAGGAGAGGCTTGTCTGGAACAGTTATCAGCACACGATCAGGCCTTGACTGAAGCTTACTTAGGGAAGTTATGTACGACATTGTTGTTGTATCCACGTAGACGTATCATTTCTCGATCATGCGTGTGTGGTGCCAACAGAGAAAGAAGAAAAAAAGGGACCATCATTATCAGAAGCCAGGCTTTTAAGGAACATCTCTCTGTCCTTGCGACAACAACGTACGTGCTCGAGTACTTGGTACTCGCACCTCCACATCTATGACAGATTTTGTTTATTTGTTGGCAATTTTGGCATGGCCACCATGCCATCTTGGCATTTCAAAGCTGAAATTCCGTCCTCTAAAAACTTTGTAGCAACTCAGGTGTGTCCGTGGCAGAAGTGTGGACACAATTTCTGTTTGTGCCAATAGTCAGCGGCTCAGTTCTGCATCATAGGACTGTGCGATCGGCTGATCATCGCGGTATTTGCGAGGTATCGAATATTGCAATGTCTAAAAGACCCATCTCGATAGACTGGCGATTTCGTACGAACACTACCTGCCTCTTCTGCACCATGGGTCGCCACTGTGGAGCCAGGAAAACCCCAATATCAATATGTTTAGGTATAAGCAAATGTGTTTAAGCAATGTGTAAAAGCAAAGATATCCTTTTGACTAACTATCAAACAACTGATGGGATATTCAATATATCGGATCGGTATCGAATATCGCGATATTTGTCTCGATATATCGAATATCGCGATATCGATTTATTTGGGATATCGCACAGTCTTGCTGCACCATATCAGTTGCTTTCCTCAGAGAAGGAGATGACCGTCTTTGATGCAAATATGAACGTCACCCAACCTCACATAGGGCTTCGCTTGCAAAACTCTCTAAACAGGAGCTTCTGGATTTAAAGATTATGACTGCCTTCCTGTTTCTTTGATGAAAAAAATCAGCTGCATAATCACGACTTAATCCTTAAGTAATCCGTGGAAGAGATGTATTCGCTACCTGAGGCATAGCCTTAGCTAGCTTTTTGAGTTCTCAGAACGTTGCTTTTTTACGTTCCTGCGCAGAAACAAGTTATAGCCCACCCTGTAATCCTGCACCCGCACGCCTCGTCCGCAGTCAGGTACATGCGCGCGGAGCACAGGGAATAAGCGATGATAGCTCTGTTGATGATGATGACCATAGCCCTCTAGCCTGTCATAAAACCCCGCTGGTGACGCTCGTCTCACTTCAACGTGCAATGGCTCAGGGTAGGATTTCTCTCCGGGTGCTTTATAATTTGGCCCTGGGTTCATTTCTTTCTTCCGAGCACAGAAATTAGGAGGCGGAGGCCCCGACTAGGAACAGCTCTCAGCAGAACAAAAGACGCAGAGCCAAAAAAAACCAGGAATACCATGGCCATGACACGTTACGGAAGGCATGACACAGACTGAGATCGGCGTCCAAAAAGGCCTGATTCTTTGAAATGATTCCTTTTTATGCGTCAAATGGCCGCCGCTTCTTTTTGTCTTCGCTGTCGTCGTGGAACACACGGACATTGGCAGAAATCTTGTCTGGCCTTGCCTGACCTTGCCTGGCTCAAGCCCAAGAGGAATAAGGACGGGTCAGTGCAGGCAAAAAAAAGGGTCAGGTAGCAGAAGGCGGGAGCTCACTTATCTGAGTTATGAGAGAGATAAAGAATGAAAAAGGACTGCGAGCTGCACTTGATTGCGCTGTCTGTCAGCGAATACTGCACGAGTCTTCTGAGGAGACATTTGCAATCTCGCAGAGACACACGCAGACGCGCCACTGGCAGCGTCAGGACAGACTGTGCAGGGCAGTGGCGACTTCGACTCGCCGCGACGAGACAGCGCAGCGGTTCCAGCTGGAGGGGATCAGAAGAGGATCACTGAACGCTGTCTTGGACACGGGACGGACGCGTATGGACTTGTAATCATCCTTCTCACCTTGAGGATGGGCTCGACCGCCACCTTGGGCACGTTGATGAGCAGCACGCTGTCGGTGCCGTAGGGCGCCACGCATATGAACTTGTGCGAGCCCTCGCCGTAACCACTGGCGTAATTCATGGCGTAGCTTGCCGCGTTGTTCCTCAGCCTGAAGAATACGGTGGTGTGCGTGCGCAGGTCCCTAGCGAGGTCAGTGGCGGCCACGGCCTCATAGCCGTAGCAGTGCAGTGCGCCGAGGATCCGGCAGAACACCACCTTGATCACGGTCATGTCTTCCTTAGAGGGAAGCTGGTCGGCAGAAGGTTCCTGACAAAAAAAAAGAGTCACGAGTTGCAAGCTGTACTTAATCACATGTGTCATCATGTTGTTATTTCAGAGGCACGAAAAGGTACACGTATTTGGCTCTTCTTCATTAACAAATGTGGTGGAGGAATTTTTCAGGGCCGCCAAGTCTCATGTTGAGGATTAGCATGAGAAAGCTCCTGACCCGGTTTCGTTCTGCTGTACGGTGTCCCTGTGGGTCCACGACCAAGTTATCCATACGTGAAGGTGCAGAACTACACGTACACTTGGGCGTCCGAGTACACACACGAACATAGCTTCTTCTCTACTCTCATGCATGCATGCAAGATCTTATATTGTTGCCTCACCCCCCTGGAGGAAACTGATTTAGTGCGCGCTTAATTGACACTAACCGCATGGGCGGCAGAGTACAAGATCTGCTTGGCTCAGGAATGCGCGGAGTGCTGCATATTCAGATATTTACCTCGCGTACAATAAGTTGCTCATAAATAATGAGTGGGGGTAATTTCCGGTGAGCAGCAACTGCTGTGCGTAGGCTGTTCTTCTCTTTTCTCGACAGATTTTCTATGTACCTTAATACTTGTGATGTATCCGACTCGGCCCTGAGTCGGAGTGGGAATGACCCCGAGTCAGGGTTTTTGGTGAATCGGATACCATTTTTTTTAGCGGTTTCACAAATGAATGAAATGCGTGTTTCTCATCTGAAAAAAGAGTCACATTCTATGTGGTGTCTTCAAAATAGTAGACTTAACATGGAAAGTTCACTAGTAAGAAGATTTGAGCCTACTGAATCAGTTAAGTGTTTGCACTGTGATGCAATAAAGCTCCCAAAAGTGTTTAACTTGCCTTCTTGAACAGCCAAGTCAAGTGGACTCATTCGCCATATCCATTTCAGTCAAATGGAGTCTCACTTCCTACGTATAAATCTAAGATGATTAGAGAATCGTCATTCGAGTTGGAGTTTTTTGTTTTGTTTTTTGGCGAGTCAATACAATACTGGCAGATATTATGTACAGGGCATCCACCAAGTTTTCTTACCTGCGTTGTGGCTGCGAAGTAGGGCTTGTCCAACACGGCCTCGTACGTGTTGAACCTGCCTGTCGTTGGCAACTGCTGTTGCTGTTGCTGTTGCTGTTGCTGCCGCTGCTGTTGCTGCTGCTCCTTGAAGAGAATGTATCCAAAGTTTTCAACTGGCACCAGCTGTTCCAGCCTTTCCTGGACACAGCGAACGACGTCCGGACCGACATTGACAAGTCTGAGGCGGTTAGGTGCCCGGAGCATCACGGCAAACGAGGGCACTGGCTCCTGCACGGGATACCCCGTGTCGCACAGCTCGTGCGCGGGCTCCAAGCTCTCCATCATCGTCAGTGCGGCTGGTCACAGTCCTAGCAGCGCTGATGACAGACTAGTTCCTGTCATGACAATGCCTGGACGTCATTGACGACAGCGCCTACGGCGAGGACTGTTCCTAGGTCACAAGAGCTGCCGTCACTGGTCACGGACATCGTCGTCACTGCTCAATGTACTCGTTCCATGGTGGGCGTAATCTTTACCTACCACAGCATCACTCGTCAAAGACATCGCCAGAGTTCCATCAGCCCTTGGTACTTTAGTTTTGAAGTAGTAAGAAATCTTGTCCCTATAAGTGTGTATAAATGATTCTAACTTTGATCGAGTGTGCGTGCGCGCGCGCACTGCAATGTTTGTAACAGCCTATCTTTCAAGTTCGAGCATCAATTGCGTCGTACCCATGATTTCCACCGCTTGAGAGGGTCACGATCAGAAGTCACTGCTCCTGTTCTTCTGGACGATGATGGTTTCCACCCTCCTTTCCTTCTCTTCTCACGTACACACATTACACAGAAGAGAGAAAAGCTTGGTCTTCTTCTTCCAACATACTGGCCTTCTCCCTCCTCCTGTGGATGTTGTCGGTTCTCCCTGGGTCGTCGTCCTTTCCGTTCTCCTCCGCCGTACCCATCACCACTGCCCCTTAATGATTTCCTAATACTTTTCCGTTACGCTTGGCGGTAGCAACGTGAATGGATCTCCAGCACGTCGTTGATGGAACGGAGAAAAAGTAGGGTCCGCCTTCGCCTCCGCCAAGGACCACAACGGGCTGGCCCTGGCGCTTGTTTTGGCCCTTGCGGGCAGAGCCATTTCCAATGCCGTCTACCCAGTCGTATACGTAGGAGCATTTAGGGCGTTTTTCCCTTCCCACTGGAGGGGGTGGATTCAACTTTTATGGACTGCGAAGGGCCTGCAGAGGGCCGAAGCGCGGGCGAAGGGCCTGCAGAGGGACGAAGCGCGGGCGAAGCGCAGGCGAAGCAGGCAGGCCTATGGGCACAATCCGAGTCCACTGGTGTTTACGCAGACATCGAACACCGGTTTTCAGATGAAAGCTATTAATAAGGCCCCACCCCATAGACCCCCTCCTCCTCCTCCTCCTCCTCCGCGTCCTCCTCCCCCACTGTAGGCGACTTTCCAAACGCAACAGCAGCGCCGAGGGTTGAAGAAACACTGTGCACTTATAAGGAACGAATAAACAAAGGAGATTCTCCTCTCACTTTGGTCTTAACCGTACTGCACGTTCAGGGTTTTTCTTTCTTCCTCTTCCTCGCTGCTTTCGTGTATTCTTTCTTTCATTCCTTTCCACCACCGTCCATTAGTAGCAGTTCCGAGAGGATGGAGGACAGAGACGACTTCTTGTGCAAGCAGCGGCTGCTGCCGAGCTGTGGTGATGGGAGGTGGTCCTTCCGAAACTGAGAACAACGAACAAGAAGGAGGGATATCAAGAGAGAAAGAGAGAGAGAGAGAGAGCGGCTTTCCCAAACCGCCGCCGCCGCCGCCACCACCAGCCGCCAGCTGCCACCAGCCGCTTTAAAGCATCCATCCAGTACAAGGCTGCTGCTGATGGAAGTTGTGTGCGTGTGTGAGAGAGAGAGTCTTGGCGAGAGCATCTACGTAGAGAGGAGAGTGCGCCGTTCGGGCGTTTCGTGAAGAGGATTTTGAGCGCGCCGCGGCTGCTGCTGCATTACGTGTGATCGTTTGGAGGCCTTGAGAGAGAGAGAGAGAGAGAGAGAGGAGCACTCTTACGTCTCTGCGCCCCTTCTGTCTGCTACTTTCTTCTTAGCGAGCGGGGACAGCGAAGGCGGGGAACAACAAGTACTACTGTACATACAACACGTTCTCTCTCTCCAGATCGGGGTGCATTAGAGACGGAGAAAGAGAACGTGACGGGCGCATTTCTTCTCTCCATCCAAACATACTACGTAGCCGCCGCCACCGCCGCCGCAGCGGCGGCAGCCGCGGCAGCCGCACTATGGAAAAAAAAAGTTTTCGCCGCCGCTTCTTCCCCTCCCCAACCGGAGCGAGGCTTTAAAGCACCATACCTTTAAGGGCAGTGGCAGCATGACTCGGTTTGCTGTGCACTTGGGATACGCCAGAAACTTCCAGGGAAGACCTGGCCACTTCCTGGGAAAGCAGAAATAAAAGGAGAGAATACGCAATTGGCCCCATACATCCTTACGAGCAATGAGCAGAGCAGTCGACTCAGGGGCCTCCTGGAAGGCGTTTAGGATCCGTCGCACCTCCTTGGAGGAACTCTTGTTGCTTTGCATCCTCTCCTGTCAGTCCTCTCCCTCCGCTCGCCCGCTCCGTTGCTCTCCAGCAGCAGGTTGCACATTTCTGGCGGCGGCGCCGACAACTCGAGCTCTGCGGGGGGTATGGCCGACAGTGCAACCACGCACGCGCGCACGGTGTCCGCCAGGCCCAAGACGACGATGACTGAGGCATGCAACTTGAGTGAGTCTGCCGGGATGGTGGACGCCACACTCCAGGGAGACGAGTACTTGGGCATGCATTCGGCAGGAGTCACTTGCACGCGCGTTTATCACGGTGGAGGAAGAAAAGAGCCTCCTCACGGATGTAAATGTGGAGGAGGCGGCGTCCGGGTCCACGTTTTAGCTCGCCCACTCGGTGAGGAGCCTCATATGCATGCGTGAGTCGATTAGTACATATTGTGTGATTCAGCGCACACACCGAATGAATGAACGAGGAAGTGTGTGGAGGATGCAGAAGCCTCTTCTTCTCTCCTCCCCCGCAGAAAAGAGAGCAGCACGGATGGCTTAAGCGGGGCCGAATCATGTGTACACATGTACCCGGCCTTGGAGGCGCCGGCGGCGCCGGCGGCAACGACGACGACGACGGCGACGACGGCGGCGGGGAGTGCCAAAGAGCGGGAAAGAGGAGGGGGAGAAATTCCCCTGGGGTTGAAATATGCCGTCGCTGCCTCTCTCAGCATACTAACTCGAGGGAAAGTTCTTTTTCCTCGCAGTAAACCTCGCACGTTCGAATTACGCTCAAGCGGCGGAACACGGAGTAGATGTGTAATGAAATGACTCTTATTCTCTGCTGCGTCCCTTTAATCGCTCGTGACGCAACTCTAGCCAAGGTAACTCGGGCCTTAACAGCTCGAGGGGGGGGGGAATCTGGGCCTATCTTTCTCTCTTGCTTTTTTGTTTTGTTTTCCTCTTCTCCACCGTCCTAAAGAGGCTGACGCATAAAACTTGATCACCCTGGAGGAGGTGAGAGTGAAGCGAGCAAGCTGCCGCACGTCCGGAAAGTGGGGAATAACTCTGACAAGATCCAACTCGGCAGTCTGAGGTCGTGCAATGAAATTTGCTTAATACAAGCTCGAGTAGGTACGTTTGCCAGTCAAAGATCGACCCCTATCTTTCTTATAAAAGCAGCGTTGCCAAATAATGATTGGAAATGTGTGAAGGACAAGGTTTTCGAGGAGAACTAGAAAAGTGAGTCACTGATTTTTTCCCACAATTTTTGGCATCCCTGCCAAATTTTGAAGTGAAAAGAAAGTAAGCTTGATGGCGTACACATCTACTAGGTTCAAATCAATGCACAGTTACAGTCATCACTCTTGACGCTCATAACTTTTTGTTTTATGCATTCTTATGGGGAAAGTCATCAGCCACCACTTTCTGTCATCAAATTGGCCAGGGAAAGTTTAAATTTTTAGACTTTTGTGGGTAGCTTAAATCGTGACGACGGTGACTTGTGGGAAACTCTATGTACGAAGGTACCATTTTGCTGACATTCTCATGCTTCGACTTAATCGTAATGCAGCCTGAAATATGCGAGGTTTTGCACATAATTGGAGGTCCATGGAAGTAAAAGCCACTTTCTCTTACCTACTCACATCGATTATAATAGTACATCACGTACAGTTATCAAAGCCTTGGCATCCGAGCCGATGACTACAACCAGAGCTACGGTAGTCAGAAAGCACCAGGGAAAAGAAGCCTTGACAATTGAGTCAACCAGGTTGATTCGCATCTTCCTCGAGGGCATTGTGGAGCGCAGCCAAGGTTGGGTTTTCTGGTCCCGCAACCACAACTACAATTCCCTTACAATAGGCCCAATTGCCGAGCATCGAGGCCCTTCGTGCTAAGTGTTTGAATTGTGGTAGCAACAGTACGAGCCGGGAGAAGTGAGAAGGCCCAGTGAAAGAAGGCCCGACGGGGGCCTCAGCACGTCTGCTTGAAGCGAGTAGTGAAAGTGATCAGGACCGAGGTACAAAAGCCAAGATCGCAGGCAGCCTAAGCGCAGGCGAAGGCCAAGCAATGGCATCAGAGAGGTCACGAGAATTCTTCCTAATAACAGCAATAACGTAGGGTAATAAAAGGTAGGTAGCTGTTGTCCTGGGGCTTCTTACATGTACGTACGTGCGTGGGGGGTCTGTGTAGGTAGGCAAAGCAGAAAGAAGCATGGCTTTGCGCTATAATAAATGGGCCCATTCTCTCTCTCAGCGTTCAAGATTTCCCATATTTTCTCTGTCTGCATCCATTGCAGCAAAATGCTCAAGGGTCTTGACTGTGATGGCACGCAGGGTTGCCAAGTGTCAGCCATAGGCCTAATTAATAAGCGGGCCCATTCATGGGGAAGAAGAATCTCCTATCATTTAACAGGATTAGGCTGGCAGAGACACCTCAGGCAGGCTTGTTTGCCCTAGTCCTTGGCCTTCGCTCCCCCTCTAACTGACTGAAGCGTATATTTTTCTTTTTCTATGCTTTTTCCTTCTTCCTTTATTTTCCTGGAGGTGAGGTGGCGGCGGATAATTTGTCACTATTGACAAGTGGGCAGGCATTTCCTCTATGGGCACTTCGTGCGGAGAATTTGGGCAGCAGAAAGAGAGCCTGCACACACACACACACACACGCGAACGCGCGCGCACGCACACACGCACACCCATCCACCCAAAAAAAGGAGCTCCCGACGATTTCCCCATTCATTCCCTCCCATTCGGCAAGAGACACTTTGGGATAGGCCTCCAGTAGTGCGAGCTGGACCTGTCCATGAGCGTGAAGCTTTCTTCTTACCTTTCGTGGCACATGAGCAAATGATGCCGCGTCATAACTGTGCCAACGGAGTCAGGGAGACCTTGATCTGCACCGATGAAGAGGTCACCGCATTGGTCAGCAGTGCGGGCAAAAGGAGGCACATTGCAGATCATAAGCTTTACGGTTGGTCCCCAAAGTACGACTTATATGCATCTATAAGCGGGGATATCTGGACAGTCATCCGGGGATACGGAAAGCACGAGCTCATATTTTATATTTTAGTTTAGTCTTCAACCGGGCACCGTCACACATATATATTCTGATATAATACTTCCGGGGTAAAGGCAGCGAGAAGAAATGTACCTTTTTTTTGTTTTGAACTGACACAGCCCGGATCGTAATTATAGCAAGCTCTTTTTGACTTTTTTCTCAAGGCGTAGATGCTTTGTTGAAGCTGAAATTTTGAAACACAACAAAGTTTTTCCATTGCCTCTTTATAGCGCCCTCATACCCGTTCTTCTGTAAAATGTTTTCACAGCCTCCCCAGAGACGGCCGCGACGGCTGCGGCGGCTGCAGCGGCTGCGGGGTTGTGGGCGACTTCTCACTTTTCGTCCACTTTTTTGCTGAAATTCGATCATTGCATTAAAAAAAGTGCGAACTGTGTCTACTCTAAGTGACTTTCCCGAATGAGGGCGGCTCGCCCAGGTCCGTGGCCGTGCTGTACACGCAGCAGTACGCACCGACGGTGCGGGAGCAGCGGCAGCAGCAGCCAGAGACGTCGTCGTTGCTCCCCTCCCCAACTTTGAATGGGCTCTCTTGGCATTTTACATTACTCATTTTCCAAAGTGAAGTGGGGTACCGTGCATCATCGATCTACAGGCACTTGAATGAAATGCCTTTAACATCTCATATATGCATTCATTTTTGAACAAGCGATGCATCAAGATTGCTATGGCAACACTAAAGCCCTTCGAGGTACAGCGCCGTCATTTCAGGTGAAAAAGTAGTTCATCATCTCCATATCATCAAGTTTAGAAGCCGTACAACTCATGCATGCTCTTGTCCCAGCTACATACTGTGTGCGTGCAGTACATACACCACTGGAAAGCCTAAATGCCTAACATCCTAGATCTTGGTCTGTGTCTTCTCATCTCCACGAACGCAGGGTTAACCCTTATGGACAAACTTGGTTGCAGTGCAACTCGCAGAAAGCTCCAGGATCAGGGGGTTCCAGCGCTGCAGCCAGGCCCAAACCGAGCCTTTTCCATCCTCGGCTGCGCTTGCACGTGCAAAATCGAGTTCCAGACGCTGGTGGCAAGATCAGACGTTCCCTCAGTATTACTTTTTTCAATGGTTCTTTTATTTCCTTGTTCGCATACACCACGCATTCGATTTTAATCATCCTTCCATAAAGATGAAGACAAGGAAGTGACAGGAATAACCCACCTCTTCCTTCTTTTTCCCCTTGAAAAAAAAAAACTATCCTCATTCGAGATCTGGCAGATCAGCATCATCGTCACTGTCATTTTCATCTTCTGCGTCGAGGTCGTCCAGGCTGGGCCGTTCCATCTTGCCCAGGTCAGGCATGCCTCCCCCTCCTCCACCCAGACCTCCCATCGAGCGCATCATCTGCAAGAACAAGTTGAAGATTTCAATGCTGGCGCAGCTCCGACACCTCGTTCGGACCACACTGATGTCTCACACAAAAATGTACGTTATGTTACAGCGGCATTTGGTACGGTACGATGATATCCAGTCGTGGCATCCACAAGTGTTGACAGTGTAATAATGTACAGACGACTGTTGACAAGAATTCGCGTGAATGATTGGTTGGTGAGTGGCGTCTTGGAAGAGAAGAGTAGGTACGGGTGCAGTGAGGATTGTGTGCCACAAAAAACCGGTCATTTCCTCTCCCAACGACACAAACTTCTTCGTGCCTGCCTCCTTAATGATTCTTTGAGTGGCCATCAACGCTACTTACAGGACAAGGTCCAGCACCATCATCATCCCGACTCTTCCGGCTTTGGGATCTACCCAATATCTGACTTTTGCTGTCCGCCAGCAGGTTCGAGGAGAAGGGGCACATGGAAGAGGAGGCGCTGGAAATCTCTCTCATGATGGTGCCGAATCGATCAACAGCCGGCTATTCAATTTGACACAGAAAAAGTAAGCTTTTCACCAGACATAGCAGCCATGTTTTCCCTCTTAACTTTCATAAGACAGCTCACCCACCCACCTAAATGGAAGAGGAATGAATGCCTGCACGTTCAAGCTTCTACAAATACGCACATTCATTCAATACTAAAGGATAGAGGCACTTCGGTTCATCCTAGGGTGCAAACTCGAGGGGGGAAAGCTTTCGCGGCCGACGACGACGACCACCAAGTTGTAGACATGTCTGTACATCTACCTAACATCAACAGCCAACCAAAAAAGGAAAAAAAACCAGCTTCTTCTACTTTACACGCAATATTTCAGGAGGCCTCCGTCTTCTTCCTGCAAGAGCTGCCTCCGAGTCGACAGCGCGAGTTGCCTCTTGACCAGATCACGTTCAAGGCGATCGTTATCAGCAGTTGCAGCTTCAAGCTTTTGCTTAAGGGCGGAAGCTGACGCGGCAGCGAGGTCGTTCTGCCGGGCGAGCTCCTCCGCGGGGTTGCTCGCCCCCGACGACGCGCGCATGCCCTCCATCAGGGAGTTCCAGCTCACCTGCATCGCAGTCCACCAAAAACTTGCATTTTTCTTCGCTACCGCGTAGCAAAAAATATGAGAGAAAAAAAAGGACCTAGTTGCATGGGCTCACTAGAGAATATCTTCTTTATCAGCATGGAATAAACCTTCAGCAAGCTCTTTCTTCTCTGCATTGATAAAGAGAGGGGACCATGGAGTACGTTATTACACCATACTGACCTCTTCTAGATCTGCGCCTCCCGCACCTCCAGCCTCGTCGTCGGAGTCATCCTCGTCCTTCCACTTGTTGAAGTCCACCTGGGCAGAAAGGAAATCTCGTCACACCAGTGGCATCTCCTACGTGGACGTCAATTACCTTGAGCCAGTGCTGCTTAGTCTTGTCCTTCAGTAGCCGCTCCCAGTAGGGCCCCTCCTCTTTCTTCTCCAGGGCGAACTCGATGACACGGTCACGGACCGCGTACTTGGATTTCTACAAATGGAAAAACACGTTGACGGCTGTTTGACTGTTTGACATCTTTCTTTGCCCTCACCTCTGGGTCGATCTCCTTGTAGAACTCTATCGTGACTTCGTGCTCCTTCTTTTCGGTGCCGCCGACACCCTTGAAGTGCAACTTATCCGGCTTGACGTCGATCTCGGGGCTCTTGCAGTCTTCCAGACACACCGTGAGGAATACCAGGTTGGGGCGCTGGGCCCACATAACCATAGGAGGAACGGACCTGCACGGCATCGTCAAAAGATTAGAGATTAACGCCGAGTCCAAGTGGTGTGCTGATCATCATGACATGCAAGAGGCCGTAAGCACAAAAAATGGGGGTGGGGGCAGCACGGGCAGCACTTAGGGCATGAGGCTGCAGCCTCAGCCAACACGCCTCCTTACAAGTTGTCCTCGACGACTTCTTGAACGACCACCATGACTGCCAAAGTCCACCTCTGCTATGAGTGACTGCCTGCCTGCCTGCCTGTCTCAGAGAGCAGAAGTGATGGTCTCTTCGCGTGTATCGAACTCGAGGCCGTGGACTGCGCGGATCGTCACGAGACGACGTCGGAGGCATCAACCTCGAACGCTCTTAACAAGGGGGGGAGTCGCGTGTTCAGCCGACCCGAGGAGGGGGAGGAAGGAGGAGAGGAGGAGGAGGAAGAGGAGGAGGAGGAAGAAGAAGAGGACGGTTTCCGGCACCGCGCGCGGGACTTGGGTACCTCGGTCAAGCTCACCTCGTCTCTTTCATAGTGCGGCGTGGGTCACTCTTCAGCGTTCCGGACGGGGTCTTCCTCGGGGTCGGGCTCGTCTTCCCGGTTCGCCGGCGATCTGAGGATCAGCGGCGGCGTCGTGGAGTGTGCGAGAAAAAAGAAACAAATCGTCGGTCTGCTGTTTGCTCGGCTGAAAAGCGGCAAAGATGGCTACTGGGTGAAGCAGGAGATGAGCTGAAACACTAGCGCCAATCCTGGAGAGAAAGCCCAGCCGGGGCGTCAGCTGTTGAGCTGGATTCAGCGCGTGGACTCAGGGGAAGGAATTAGGTTAGAAATTAGAGGAGTACGGGCACAAAAAAGGGAAATGAAGGGCTGTTGTCTGCCAGATGGCGTTTCCGATCACATCGCCAAGTGTGAACAGTCCAAGCAGAGCATTAGGGGAAGCTCCCTAGCTACAGATCTGGACTGCTAGTGACTTCCTCACGTGGATTCCACTAAAAGGTGGGCATCACAAATACAGGAAACTGTTGTACTGAGAGAACAGAATATAAGACACACTAGTTGAATCACCTAAATCACTGGGAAATTCATGTCATGTTCAAGACTCTCATGGCAACAGCTGCTTGCCATGAAGAATAGGTGGATGTGGAAACGTTGATTTTGAGCTAAAGAATTGCTCAGGTGAGGGGAAAAAAGTAGAGAAATAATTTTTCGTGCCGACATTGGGAGCTCACATTCACCAGTGGAGGGAGATCAAGCGACAAATTTTGGTCGAGCCTTAATTTTGATCAGACAGAACATTTTATTCTTTTCAAAGCTTCTCTATCCACATCCACCAACTAGATCAGATGGCCCCTCAACGAAAAGTAAGGGGAAAGAGTGATCCTACCGGAAAAATCGAGGAATTTCACCTCAAACAAAAGTTCCACTTTGAACTCTCAAGTCTGCCACCAATTGATGAGTTTTTCCTTCATGGCTCCCGCCAGATGGCGTCGTGACCCCGGTCGTCTTCCGTCTTCGCCCAGTGGCCATGTTTGGAAGAGCAGCAGCGTCTCTCCTCCGCTCCCAGTCACTTGGCCGAGTGGGCCATCCCGGGCTGAGGCCCCCCGCCGCCCATCAGTGGATCATGGATCGGAAATTTCCGACCGGGCCGTTCGGCAATGAGCTGGAGAAGGAGCTTCTAGAGAGCTCGACGGGAGGAGGCGAGCAAAGGGGGGGGGGTGATTTTTTTTGTTCTTGAGCGGCTGGTGTCGATTTCCATGAAAGAAGGAATCCTCTATGTGGGATGGCCAAAAACGAGAAGCTGAAATGCTCAGAAACTGGCTGAAATGTTGTTTATAGATCATTTATTTCTCAGAATATGTGAAGTTTTATTATGCAAAATTCAGTTGTAGGGGTAACGGTTCAGTTGCTGCTTAAAGCCAATGCATAGTTTAGTATCGCCAGCTTCTTTCCACACATCGGATGGTGATAATGCAACTACTGCGACAGCGGTCAGATGAAAGCATAGATTACACGGTAAACAGTATATTTTTCGTGCCACAGACTGCTGTAAACCACGGCATAGACATATTTAAGGACTAGTCCTTAACACTTCAACAAACAGGCGCGTAGCACATCCTCACAGAGACAGTAACATGTAAAACTAACTTTTGAGGTCTCATATTGGACAGCTCGGAACAGCCACTTACTTTTGTTGTGTTGTCACTGCATGCCTCTCATTACCTGTGACCCCCCTAACTGCAGCTGAAAAAGCACCCCCGTCTGTGCTGGTCTGCAGAAGCTCCGTCCGTCTAAAAGTTATCTATGGGAAGCTCCGGCAGACTGGATTTATCTAGGCAGACCCCGACCCCATTATCGAACTCGGGGAGGAGGGAGGGACGAAATTAGGGGTGCCACTGGCGCAACGGAGACGATCAGCAGCCCTCATGCGGTGAAAGCCGTTTTCATGACTCATGCACATGGGGTTGTGTGGGACACAGCGTGGAGACATTGCATGACTATATATTTTTAATGCATGTGCCAAGATTTGACAGCGTAAGGAATTTCTCCAGTTTCACTTGCAGTTCCTTTACAGTGGCAAATTACTTCAACCTGTCTTCGGGTCCCGTAATTGTTTAACGTTATAACAGAGTCAAAACTTATGTTGCCAAGTGGTCATTTGTTTCAGTTACTCAAGCATCTCTCACGATAATATAAGGGTGTAAGATGAAAACTTAGAAGTCTTATAAGTACACACGACGCTATGTTCCAGCACGTTACGCCAAAAAATGTTTTTATTTCTTCCAGCCCAATAATAAATTTTTAGCAATATACATGAAACCGGGAAGAGCGCATAAAATCAACAGTTTTAGTTTACTTTCCTCAAGATCCATTGTTACGCCCACAGTCTTGATTTAAAAAAAGCGATCAGAAACCACTCAGAAGGCCGGTGCCTGCAACAGAAATCAACTATGTCTCTAATAGAAAAAGTGAACAGAGATGCTGTGGTGTCGACCTTTGAATCCTTCCTCTGGATGACTTGCTGACCAGCTCTCCTCCAAGGTGCAGTCGGTCCCGTCGGGCTCGTCAGCCTTCAGATATATCAACGAGCGAGGCAAGACCTTCAATTCGGCCAAAGTTTTTCCGGACTCTTCGAGCAAAAGTCCGTCAAGGCTAAGGTGTTGGTCGTAGGGTGCAACATTGAACAATTCCATAATCTGAAGATAGGAGAACAGACGTTGCTGCCAATGGATAACTTGACTGGCTGGACAATGCATACCTTCACTTTGAGATCTCTGAGCAGCATGTCCGAACTAACAAAGACCTTTCTCTCTCCCCGGACTTTCTGCCGGCGAGCACTCCGCCTCACGCTGTTTTCAAGTTTGGAGGGGTCGCAGGTGGGTGTCGTCGGAAAGGTGTTGGACGAGTTGGACATGTGGAGGCCGTTGCCGAAATCGGGATCGTCGCTACATTTGGGCGCCTTTTCCCCGCTCCACAGCCGGCGAACGAAAACAGGAACATCGAAATAGGTAAGTTTTTCCTAACGAAAAAGAAAGAAATATGTCTTCCTCTTTGACATCTTTCTTGATCAATAGGTTAGGAAAACTCTCACCTGTTCCTCCTTCTCCTTCCTCTTTTTGAGGCACTCAAGGCAGACTTCGGGACGGCTAAATAATAGGAGGCCACTCGAATCACTTTGCATTAAGCCCTTCTTCCTCGTCACGGTGATCTCCACGTCCACCTCAAATAGCTTTCTGAGGTGAGACCACTCCTCCTCGGACACCATGTACACGCTGAAGAAGGTGACATGCATTAGCCATGCGACGGATGTTGGGACCAGCTAAATACTCACATTGACTCGTAGTCCGACTCTGTGTCCAGATCCACTGGATACACCAGTCCTTGATGATCGTCACAGAGAAGGCTGCTGTTGCCCAAGCAAATGACGGGCTCGTGAGACAGCGGACTACGGATGAACTGTCGCCACTTTTGGACGAAGCTGGCAAAGCACGAGAATGGATGTCAACAAAGGGTCCAATTGTGTGATCTGAGCCTGCACCTTACCTTCTTGAGACGAGGTAGACTTTTTCCAGCTGGACCTTTGCCCACGAAGGCCTGTTTCTTTCGTTCAACATGTCGAACAGTAAGGACTTTTGGCTGAGGGCAATTTCCTTCCGCCTCTCGCCATCTAGGGCAGCCTGAAAGCAAAGTGTCACTTTCGCTGTCCGTAAGTCTCGTGGCAAATGTGCCATGTTCACCTCATTGTCCATTGCTCTGCATTGAGCGCAGGTCTCGCGATCCCTGGGGAAGTCCTTTGCCTGGGGAAAGTGCGACTTGAGAATGTTCCAGGTATCCAGACACACCAAACGACGGTCTTTCTCCTTTGGAACGAGTTGACCTACACAATGATATTGTCAGCTAGAAGTGATCGTATTAAGAATGTATGTACACAACAAAGTCGAGTCGAGCGAGGCCTTACCGTGCTTACAAATGATGTCCGAGTTGAGAGCCCCTTCTTTACCAACGAGATCGATTGCGTCCAGAGGGTCAGATTGGGGTGTATCGCTATCTCCAGCATGATTTTCGTCCTTAAGAGCTTTTCCGTTTGGAAGCGAACTATGGTCTTTTCCATCATCATCGCCGACATCCTTTGCAATCACAGCCAGTGACGATTGGTTGTGGTCTCCGTTAACTTCTCCGGAGACATTTTCAGGGCACTCAGAAGTGTTGTTGGTGGCAGCACTGGGAAATGACGAGAGGGAAGGACTTGCACAAATGTCGAACAACGCTTATCAAAGAGGCACGCAGAGCCATTCCGTGCAACAATACAACGGCTTGATAGTGGAGACGTAAACTTTTACTGCGGCTAAAGAGCCTCCTTTGTTCACTCAGCATGCTTTTCACCACACACACACACACATACACACACGCTCGCGCGCAGTCGTAAATGCAAACTCTGAGCTGCTTTCCTGCTCAATGATGGTGAGATGGAAGGTAAGGGGGAGATTCGTTGTCCTCTCGTCTGTCTCTTTTGACGAACTTGATGGACGTGACGAGGTGAGGCGACCTGGCCTGAACAGCTCTGAGGTCGACACTGCCTTGAGTGCAGTTTGAAAACAACGACCATTTGAAGCCATCCAGGTTCACGCCCCTATGCCGCATCGAATTTTGGCCTTACCTTCGTCTCTCCAGTTGCGCCTCCTGCATCATCAAGGCGTTTAGAGCAATTCTTGCACGCTGACGCCACGTTTTGAAACTCTGTTTACCTACCCAGAACGCAGGGTCGGACCTAGAATGAAAAGAAGATCAAGCACGTCTGAGACGAGTCTAACCTCCAAAGCATTCCGCGCATCTTCTTACTCTGATATGTCCTTCTTAGAGAGTTCGGCTATTCGCTTTGCATGCATAGCGGACTTCCTGGCCAGTATCACGGATCTGTACTGGTTGCGGACGCACGCAGAACAGAATGAAGACCAGTCCAGACGGCGACCGTGGCCGGCTCCGGCAACGGCATAAAGGCGGTTAACCTGAGAACGAAGCATCCAAAGGTCATCGTGCCAAGCATGCGATAGTCACTAGAGGCATTTATTAGTCTAGTGACGGCTTTTGGGGGTATTCTCTTTCTTAAACACTAGGGTTCCCTGTCGCATGGACATGTCAGGGGCGACAATGATCCCGCAGAGTCCTCAAGTAGTTTCCTCTTTAACAGATTTGGCAACCATTTCCAAAGCTGAAGAGTACACGAAATTGTTTCAGGATCAACAGAACTTAGCAGTTGCGGTTTCAATCGTCAATCTGTCACCTCTGTGATAAAAAGTTCATATGTGCCAAGTGCCAGGAAGGACCTCCCGATTACAAGCTAGAAAATGGTTAAAGACAATCAAAGAAGAACGTGTCTAATTGAAGACAACTGATTGAAAAGGCCGACACTGACAGGAACCGCAGTGATGAAAGGATTAGAGTGACAAAGGATAAGACTGATGGACCAGATCTTACTGCGGAGGAAGGCTTTGGCTGACTCAAGGGACAGCTGCGGCAAGGGCTGCACTGTATGTACATTTCTAATTGATTGGTCAGCAGGTGCTCCGTCACTAGGACCATAAAGCTTGGCGTTGAAATGTGTCTAGCCTTGAAGTGTGCACTCGATATCGTGTACCACTGACATTGCGTTGACAGAAGATGATGTACACAGTGTCGGGTCCATGTACTGAGTAGATGTAACATTGTAAAAAAAGAGAGAGAGACAATGCACCTGGCCCTTTAAAATCAGGCGTTTTTTATGAATAGTTAAATGCGTACTTTGAACCATGTTTGGTCGCAAATTCGGACATTCCCTGTGCTTAGTTCGTCTGGGCCTACAATCAATCTAACTTGACTAAGTCCATCCTACACACAAAGAATACTCATGCTTGCGCAACATCATTTAGGACTATAATTCGTCACTTTTGTCCAAATACAGTATTTCGTACTCACCACTTTGGTATTGAGCAATTTAAGCTGTTGAAGCTTTGTGTAATCGAGCATTCCGTGGATGCAGAGGAAGTTGATGGTTTCAATTTTACTCGTCTCATTTGGATGTGCCAAAAAGTGCTGCAGCCACTTCGTGGGCAAGTACTCGGCCTCGGTTGGCTCCAGGGGCTCTTTCAAGCCAGATGCGAGCTCCCGGATCTGCTTGCCGATGTTTTTCTTCCAAGACTGGAGGCTTTGCTGGCAAGTGAAGAATGGTCTATAAGTCAACACGACTCAGGTTCATGAAGAAGCCATCTGACATCGTGGGCAGGACGACTGTTGAGTAACTGCTCGAGTGGGCCAACGTGTCATTTCGAGATTTGGACTTTTCTTAGTGACCTCAAGCAGCTTAAGCAACAACCGTATACACGTAATGTTATGCGGTGTAGTGTATTAAGCATGGTACGTATGCATTAGGCTAGAACGATAAATGAAAATTTTGGAAATTGCCTGAGTGAATCTTAAATTTGTTGTCTAATGCCCAATGGTGAAGATGTGATCTAATGATTTTCGAAAAAGAATTTTTTGGATCCCTTTCTCCAGCAATAATGTTTCAATGCGGAAGTTAAGCATGTAACAAGTTGTAAAGCTAAGCTCACTTCGTTTTCAGTTTCATTCCAAATCGATTGCAGCGCAGCAGTCCCCTTCTCTCATTACCCCCCCCCTCCCCTGAAGGGGTTGAAAAATTATCAAAAGTTCAAAGGTCTCTCAAAATACTATGTGGCTAATTAAGTTGGTTACCCTTCGCATTGCTTATTCAGTACATTCCAAAATCCAACATCTAACAATTAGTTGAGGTCAGCACTTGATGGCGAGCAAGTACCTTTGCCGACAAACTTTATTCACAAGAATTCTTTATTTTCCTCTTCCTGGTGTGTTCTCATAAGATTTGGACGCATTCGTTCAAGCCCTCATGTTAGTCTCATATGTTGCAGGCAAGGACTGAAATATTAATGACTTCTAGAATGTACTTACAGCTCCAAGGGAAAAAAGTGTGGCAACTTACGACCTTTGCTGGTGGAGACCTTGATTTCTCATTCCATATGCAATATGTAATGTGCGTGTGGTGCGGTACGTACTTTCTACTAAGAAATTTCAATGTTTCTTTTTGGTAAGGTGACTTTCACATAAAATTTTTAAAGTTTCCAAATGAGCCTGATCAGACATGTGCATGTCTGATGTCCAAGACGTACCCCTTACATATGGTGCTAAAGTGTGGTTTCGCTTGAGGTAGATGAAAAGTAATTGGCACTTACGTGAAGGTACGTGAAGTCACATTCGCTACTCGGTGAAGTAGGTCAAAATTCCGAAATGACATTTTGGAGGCCAATGACTACGTTTACAAATCTCTCACCAAGTGCACTTACCCTGGCGACATCTGCCTCACGAACTTCCTCGTCCAGATGCCTTCGGTCTTGCTCAATATAAGCTTTCAGGTACTTCGGAAAGTTGCGCGGATACACCACCCTCCTTGAGTACTCGTACTCCTTGGAAGAGTTCTTGGCATTTCTCGTGGATGCTGCGCCGTCAACTGGAGTTTCGAGTTCTCCCTTGTCTTCCTTCTCCGACACATTCTCGGACTCGTCAGCACTGTGGTCGGCGCTGTCCTTCCTGGACTCGTCCACCATTTTCCGACGCTTAAATTGCGGTGTCCTTTGCCTCCGCTTCAGTCTTTTTCGGTTGCTTTTAGATTCGTTGTTAATCGCCGGTGAGGGAGGCACTGAGGACTTCGTTCTCCGCTTCTCCTCGACCTGCACATTCCAGAATAAACCTCACAGGAAAAGATTCTCCGAACGTGCGAAAGTTACCTCCTTGCGAATCGCCTGTAACCTGTTCTTCTCCATGTAGACAAGCATGTATGCGTTGTTGGAAGACTGGATGCCTTTGGGTAGCTTGCCATTGCTACTCACAGAGGTTCTCTTCTCTGACTTGGACCCTTTGGCATAGGGATCGGCTGCAAGACCCAGCTTGGGATTCTTGCCAGCCAACTGCTCCACCAACTCGTCCGAGAACTTAAACCACTGGCCTGTGTGGACCTCCTACAGTCATAATGTGATCAATGGCATCATCATCGTCAAATAAGCATTCTCACCTGAATGTGAGCCAAGTAGTGTCCGTGATTGGCGTCCGGGCCGACGTGCATCAGAACTCCTGTGAGGCAATACTCAAAGGTACCCGCGGGTTGCAAAAGATACTTGGACAGGTCTAGCTGCTCAGGGAACTGCACGGCCGAGTTCAACTTCTTCTTGCGACCCGTCCGCCTGAAAGCGTTTCGAGAATTATGCAAGCAGGCGAACATTTCTCACGTTACACAATCTCAAGTTACTTACATGTCGAAAACAAATCTGTTCAGTTGAAGATTGAGTACAGGTGGGAGTTGAAGCAGCCTCACGCACCTTGTTGCGTTCTGCTTAGTTTGGCAACCTTCACAAAAGTACTTGTTGTCGTCCCGCAACTCCTCCTCCTTCAGGTAGTCAGATAAGCAGTCGAGAAGAGTCTTGAGACCCTGGAGAGAAAAAACCCTTACTCAGATTCCTAAGATACGAGGATGCTTCAATTTAGGTCCCAGAGTACAACCTAACACGCATCTTTCGGAACATGATTGAAAGAGTGAGTGTTTAACCAACTATAGAGTGTGTTGATATGTAGTACCCAAGTTGCAGCCTACGGGATCCAGAACTGCCCAGAAAAAGGTAACATGGATTTGAGGCTCGTGGGTCACCTCGATGAACAAGATCTACACTGTCAATGCCGAACAATATCCTCACTAAGGTGATGGAGACTATTCAACGCTAGTGTCAGAAAAATGTCTCGGCCGCAAAAGTGATCTAGCTCCCCCTTTGTGGGCACAAGACATTTCAAGGGGGCTCTGGCCAAGTCGGAGCTAAGGTGGATCTTCTAGCGAAAAAGGGCGCTGCTTACCTGAAGAGTAAGGTCCAACTCGTAGAAATAGCTGGGTCGGTCGCTCTCCCTCCCGCATGAGCTGCACTTGGTCACGTAGGCGTACTGACCTCGAAATTGCGCCTGCACTAACTGCTGCAATCGTTGTCTTTTTTGAGTGGCCAGATTCGACTCCAGCAGAGACATGAACAGCTTTGAGAACTCCTGCGCGTCCTGCTGCACTTGCGGGTCCAGCCCTAACTTAGCGATGAAGTCATTTGGGTCCACAGCCCTGAGAAGAAAGATGAGATGTTTTCCTCAAACGTGAAGGTTAGGTATGTACTGCACGGCACTCACTTCCTATTAGTGAAGTCCATCATCGCGAAGAGGGCTTGCAGGCTGGCCACCTTGCCTTTGGGCTTGTAGTTATTCACCTCCCGCACGGTCTCGTTGTCGCGTTCCTCTTCGTCTTCCTCAGGATTCCACTCGTACAACGCTTGCCTGAGACGACGAATTCAAATGAAGCGGCGGAGAAGGTGGCTTGATCAGCCAGCTCTACCTGAACCTGATGTTGTGGAACCAAATCTGCAGGAACGAATTGACGTAACACGTGTTGCCCAGGTTCCTCAGTCCTGCTGGCAAGCCCGGTTCGCGTATCTCTGTCACGGTATCGGGTTCGGACGGCTTAGTACAATTATTTTGGACATCGCCCGCCGCGACGTCATCCTCGGTGATCCACTTGGACAGACCCAAAGCTGCGAATGACGGACGCATCATGACTCAGGAATAGCTCTTTGGGTCGACTCGCTACACTCACCACAGAAGCACCTGGGATTGTACTTGCAGTTCTGATGACAATTCTGCTCGGGGTAGAAGTGGGCAGGAAAATGAAGCCGGTAGGCCCGGGCGACTTCAGACGAGCTCGGGTAGTCCACCCCCTCGCTCTCCAGCCGGTCCACCCAGTCCCAGCAGGAATTCTCCAAGTCGCCCTTGGACTCTCGGGCGGCCGCCGCCGTTGCGTTCGCCCCAGCGGAGGACTTCATCTGCTCAGCGTCATGGACGGCAACTCCAAGGAGATCCGGCAGGTGGAGGGGAAGTTTCCTGTCCTAACTACGGACGGAGGAGAAGGCAAACGCGATCAAGAACGTCCCTCAGGTGAGGAGAGGAGGGAAAAAGTTCAGATCTTCCGTTTCTTCCTTCTTTCGCACTTCTGTTCTACTGCAGCCAATGCCTGCGAGCAGAGCAGCGTTCACTCCCGCGATTCCGTCGGCGCTGCTGACACCGCCGTCACCGCCAACTCGGCCGCCTTCTCCGAGACCGCCGATGTTTGGAAGTGACACTCAGAGATCGGAGACACTGGATGCTCGGAGATCAAGCTGCGACCGCTCAGGTTCTCGATCGCTCTCTTCCCACTGCATATAAAGCAGTATTATGATTCATAACTTGTGTGTAGTAATTCGCAAAATCAACCGCGCATCAGCGGGAAATATTGCACATTTTTGCGAGCAAAACTTGCCTATTCCAGTCTGTCGACTGATGAACTTCTTTAAACAAATGGCAGCTCTGTGACTTGGCCGCTTGGTCAGCTTAGCTTGTCTGTTGTTTCGTGCTTCCCGGCCAAACCATGCCGGCTAGAGGGCGCTTCAGATGGCAGCTGTGCCTGTGCAAAATCAGCTGAAAGTTTGTCGAGAGTCTTCCTCCATGGTCGAGAGCCAGTCCGCGTGCTTCGTTTCCTCGTGCACTTTTGTATTTTGTTCGGGGTGGTCTTCGACGGGATGGAGTAGAACAAGTGGAGGATGTCTTCTGGCGCTGCCGCCTTGTCTCTCTACCGCTCGCTGCTTCGCTACGGTCGAACATTGCGCTTGACTGACCGCGCGTGGTTCGCTGCCAGGATCCGCCAAGAGTTCGACTCCAACAGAGACCTCGAGGACAAAGAGGACATCGCCCGCCAGATGCGCAAAGGTCGAGCCGTCCTAGAGAACAACCGCCTTGTCTGATGTGGGCCGGCAGAGGTGAGAAGAAGACCAGAATTATTTAGTTTTCGTTAAGATGACCAAGACTTTTCCGCCGTCCGTTCAGTTCGCTTTCTTCATTGGTTCATCCGTAACAACCTCGATCGCTCTCGCTTTCCTGAGATTCGCCCCGAGGACGTGAAAGAAACGTTTGTCAAGGGATCTGGTCCGGGCGGTCAGAGTGTGAACAAGACCACCAATGCCGTCAGGCTGCAGCACATCCCCACTGGGGTCTCCGTCAAGGTGCACGACAGCCGCTCGCTGGAGAAGAACAGAGAGATAGCCAGGGAGAGATTGGCAGAGGTAACTGTGTAATTTGCTTAGCTACTGGTTCTTTGCATGTTGTCACGTGTCTCTGCTATTTCGAGGCTGTAGACTTCAAGGTGAATGGAGACAACAGCCTGCGTCAACAGATTCGTCGTCTCGAGGGTGAACTGGAGCGCAAGAAGGCAGAGAAGGCTAGAAAAAGACGAGAAGCCAAAAAGCTAGAGAAGGAAGAAGGCTTAAAGCTTCAAGCTGAACAAGAAGTTAAAGACGAAACTTTGGCTGTGGATGAGGGAGCAGAATCACACTTTGATAAGAAGTCCTAACTGAGAATGAAGGGCAATTCATCAGAGTGCGTCTTTGTGCAAGATCTCAACCCATTGAGCGGCAGTATGGAGTGGCAAGTCAAGTCCAAGGACTACGATTATCTACAGGAGGTGGCAAGAGCAGGATATGCAGACATGTTGCATGATGCTGAAAGGGTAGGGATAATTGATGAAGTTGGCACAACCATGCATCCTCTTTATTTTCTCGTGCAGAATCAACTTTACTACGAGGGTCTGAAGGCTGCCATAGGCCAGAAGCGGTCTCAAGGCCAGCAGGTTCATGTCTTGGACATTGGAACTGGCACAGGTATGTGAGGATTGTTGATGTTTCCTGTGCCATTATAATGTTTCTCCTTTTGCAGGCCTTCTCTCCATGATGGCTGCCAGCTTGGGTGCGGACATCGTGACTGCCGTGGAAGAATTCCGACCAATGGCAGCTTGTGCAAAAAGGGTTATTGAGAGAAATGGCTTCGATGACAAGGTTAGTTATAGAACTAGTGTTACTGTACCCAACTCTTGAAAGTATCTTGCCGCGTTGTTGCAAATGTTGCTCACTACCTCATGCACCATAATTTCTACAGATCAGGCTGGTGACAAAGAGATCCACGAGTGTCCGTGTGGGTCCTGGATTGGATATGGAATGCAGAGCGAACATTCTCGTCACTGAGGTCTTTGACACTGAGCTCATCGGTGAAGGAGCCATCTCAACATTTAACCACGCACATCAGGAATTGTTAACGGTACGGATTGTTATTGTACGATGTGTTTGGAAGTGTCTGAGCACAATGTGTTTGATCTGCAGACTGACTGTCTAGTGGTTCCTACCAGTGCCAAGATGTTTGCCCAGGTCGTCAAGTCTGACCTGGCTTCTCGCTGGACCAAACTGCATCCAATCAATCTGGGGAAGGAAAATGGCATCCTCACAATTGACCCACCCGCTGGCCAAGAGGAACCTCTGGTCAACTCATCTGTGTCGCTGGCACTCCATGATCTCCAGCTGAGTCAGATCAAGGAAGAATGGTTCCAAAAGGTCACCCCTCCACTCACCGTGTTTAGGTGAGAATTGGCCCTAACGGTGCTCTAAAATCCAGTGTGATAAATATACTCTTCACAGTAAATATTGTCAGACAATAAATATTGTCTTTACTTGCAGCTTTGACTTCTCCGGCCGCTCTGGCAAAATTCCCTTGAAGGAACAGACGGTCACTGAGACCAAGACCGAATGTTCTGGTTCATGCGATGCCGTCTTTGTCTGGTGGGAGCTGAAAATGGACCCTAATGAAGATATAACTTTGTCCTGTGCTCCAGTCTGGGCACATCCATCCTCTTCTAACATGGTAATTACATGACTAATCAGTAATTACCACGTCTTTAGAATTGATACGACTCAGCTAATTTTGTGGCAGGCATGGCGAGATCACTGGATGCAGGCTGTATATTACCCACTGTCTGACATGAAGGTCCAAACCGGAGAAAGAATCTGCGTCATTTCCAACCATGACGAGTACAGCCTCTGGTTTGATGTCACTGGCAAAGAAAAGAGGTACAGAATCATCAACGAGGACAGTTGCATTCCTTATCATGTCATCTTTTTCAGTGCTGTGAGCCAGGTAGAGATGCCTCATCCTATGTGTGGTGTCCACCTAGTAGTGTCTCGGACGAGACTTGGTCAGATGAATGATGTGGAGAGGAATTTCAAGTACTTGAGCTGTCTGAGAAAGATGCTGTCAGCCTGTTCGACATCTTGTCCAATTGTGCTTTGTCTTGGAGAGCTGTCACTTCTCCCACTACTGGCTGCCGCATGTGGTGCTGTTGCCATCACGAGGGAGCAGAACAAGCACATGAGGGCTCTGCTGGAGACTGTAGCAAGAATCAACGGTTTCTCCAGTAGGCTGGTTCTCCTTGACAGTAGTGCCAGCCTTAGCAGCATAACAGAAAAGGTGAGTGAAGTTAAATTAGTCACTTGCTCTTGTTTGTCGCTGTTGCTGTTGAATAGGCATTTCACCTTGGTTCTTCACCCCGTGAAGCAGTATGGCAAACAAACTTTTGGGGTTGGCTATAAAGTTTGGATTGCAAGATTAGAAAGAGTTCTTGTCCTTTGCCATGTGCAATTTAGTCTTCTCTGCTGACTTTCTACGCCCCACAAGATGCCCGCATCAAGTTGCAGATTGCACCAGAACATCACAGACCGTTCCTTCAATGTATGTAAAAAAAAATGGTTCTGCAGTAATTTGTCATTATAGGCGGGATGTCACCATTCCCGGGTTTCATTGTAATACAGAATTTATGGGCAGATAGACGTGCAGACGTCTTCATGCGACATTTGGCATTCATCAGCGCAAACGTAAAATACTTAAGTCTGACTACTAACTTACTAAAGTCTGACGGGGTTCAACTCAGGGGTTTCATCTCTTCCAAAATCGATAATTCCTGTAATCTCATTGGTCTTCTTGCTCCATTCTTAAAAATGTCAGTCTAAAAAAGTAACTTATCTTATTAAACCCAATTATATTCCGATAAATTATACATGCTACAATATCTGTCGATACGTGAATGAACAGCAGTGGCTTCTTTCACCAACAGGTTTGTTGAGTCCATCCGAAGTTTCAGCGTTTTAGGTGTATTAGATCGTGATGTTCTAAAAAATGCAACGCCAATGCTGCAGATCAATCAAAGACTCTGAGAGGATTGCCACAGCAGCTATCCCTAACACATTGTATTGAGCAACAGCTTTGCCGTATTTCTCCCAAGCCATTTATAGGTCGACCAGATGACTGAGGATGATCAACAATGGATCATTCCAATCATCTTCAATATTCCTACACAACAGTACTCACAAAATGTATTTGCATCTCCCGTGCGACCAGCCAGTTACTGCTGCGTAGTTGCCAAAAAAATGTGCTTCGATTTTTAATGTCACTTTTTGCTTCCCTGCTCAGCTCATGGAATAGCCATTGAACTACTCTCAAGCCTCACTTGCAGAGAGTGAAAATATGCAGTTTTGGTTTGCTGTGGACTGCCTTCAGTCATCTGATCGGCCAATCAATGATCATGGAAAAAATGCGCCTTACACGTGAAGTACATAAGTCTATAACTTCATCAAGTACTTCCTTTTCGACATCTGCCTAAAGCTGAGCTCCATGCGGGTCTGGGTCAACATCAAACTAAATTTAAAGTACAAGTTCTGTAGGCCTTGTTGGCATGGCATGTAAGGCAACTTATTTTTTTAATTTGGCAGGTCAGCTGTGCCACTGAAGGAGAACAACTTATTGGTCACATGTTACAGTTGCTGCTCATTGTTTATGTATTAAAACTGTTGATGCCACATGTTTTCCATGATAGGTTGACTGTGTGATCTGTGAGCCCAACTTCTCCCTTTCCCTTCTCCCTTGGCACAACCTACGCTTTTGGTACGAGCTCGATAAGTTCAGAGATTCTCTTACTGAAGCATCGCCTACTCCAAAAATATATCCGTGTCGAGCTGAGCTCTGGGTCCTGCCTGTGAAGTACAGAGACTTGTGGAAGATAAGGGCACCGCTGAAAATGGTGGAGGGATTCGATGTCTCCACCTTTGATAAAATTATCTTGGTGAGGAACAATGCGTAGTCTGGATGTACATTCTGTGAATGAAGCTCATGATCATGTTTTTTAGGATACATGCGATGAATGCGATGCTGTGGTTGAGCCTCATCCCCTCTGGGAATATCCTTGCGTAGCTCTTGCACCGCCCACTAAGGTCCTGGAGCTGAACTTGACTGATCGGATGCCAGAAGGAGAAATTCATGGCAAAGCTGACATTGCCATGTCGGAGGCACCAGGACTTCATGCAAACGGTATGCAAAACATGAATTAATTGCGGATTTGCAAAAAATCAGCATTCTTCTATCATATAGGAATGGCGTTGTGGATGGTTTGGCACCTTGATGAGTCAACATCTCTCTCGAGTGGTCCTGTGGCACCAGTGTCCATCGGGGAAGAGGTGGAGTGGGACATTCATTCAAAGCAAGGAGTACACTTCTTTGTCAAGAGGTCTGCTGATGACGAGCAGATCTTTGAGAGAGTGCTTTGCGAGGCAACATTCAACACCACAGAGGCAGATATCGAAGTCCAGTTTGAATTAGTTTAGACTCTTGGTGTACACTTGAATATGCCAAGTGAAGATCAAAGGAGATGCTGCAAATTTTATCGCTTGCTAATAAATAGTTCTGCATGAATTGTGTGACCAGTCTCTGCATCTAAACCTCTTCCCCGGCAGAAATGAGTATATACGTTTCCACCCAATGTTCCTTTTTCAGTTGTCAGCTAGAATGCTGTACTCGTCCAACACTTCAAAAACCAACTTTACTTTGGTCAGCCATTCTACGTAGGGACCAAACCTTTTTCTCCTTCCAGAACTGTGTGAACGGTACCATCATTGTTGTTCTCATTACACTGCTCCAAACAACCTAGTTAGCAAATGTCTCACTGTTTTGATAAAGGCACGTTTGGAAGGCATGTCAAAAAGTGTATCCTCTGATGTGCTGGCCTGTGTCTTAGGATTATTCAGATATTTTAGGAGTGAGACCACATTTGTGGGTCTCCTCTCTTGAACTCAGTTTTTAATGCTTGCAGCATTTCAATGCTCAGACTTGACCCATCAGTTGCCAATGTCTCGAACGGGAACTTTGGAGTACCTTCCGCTGTCAACGATGTTGCATCATGGCATCCAAGTGCTTCTGATGCCAAAGAAACTGACTTGAGGGCTCTTGAAAGGTCCTGTAGCAGCCTAAAGTCATCATCAGAAATTGTGTCAGGGATCTCCAGGTCAATCAGTGCTTTGGCGACACACCTCGTCAGCTTGAGATCTGTCAACCATAGCCTCAAGGCTATTTATTCCATGTGGTCTTTCAGTCACGAATGAAAATGGGTTCTTTTTTGTGCTCAGAGAAAACCTCCCTCTGTGGAATTCCATTCTTGACCGGGGAAGCCGGGAAAATCTACCAGCCTCTGAACTTTTTGGACCACTTCCCTCAAGTCACACCTGAGATCAGGAATAATCCCCCGACCCAAGCCCACAGAAAAGCCTTACTTCTCATTTGTGACATCTGCGAGATGACTGTGCCTGTAGTATGGCTTATCCATGGGTTGAGGAAGTAGAAACATGTAGGACGTTTTGCTGCTGCAGCGTCTGGGGACGCTGTAAAAAGGTAGCACACAGTCAGATTTTGTAGACATTGCACATCAACAACAAACAGCATGTGTCCGTATATTCTCAAGATGACATGAGACGCTCAAGCTATATCATAGGGCAATCAATCTATATCATGCGCATCTTCCATCGCTTCATCGTACCCCCGTACTTACTGAGTTTTGACCAAATCAGTTAAAGATGTCAAAGAAAAATCATCATTGTATCATTGGACTCATCCTCTGCAGGGCGAGGCTGACCCAGCAAGGTGGCCTTATCGTGGCAAGGCTGACCCAGGTGGATTCTCCATTCACTCGCTGGAGGACAGGATTGCAATTATTAACAATTAACAAGGTGACATCACCCAGCACAGTGGCAGTCACATAACGCACAGCCCAACAATATCTCCCAACACAGCGCCTAAGCAAAGTGAGCCACTCACACTGCTCAAAAACCCTGACGTTTCGGTCTATTTTTGCTTTGGTATATTGCTCGCTAGAATGGTCTAACTGTCTTTTACGTAGCAACCTTTATCTTGCTGATGCCTCATTCTAAACCAATATTTGATCTTAAAGACTGGAAAAAATTCAAGCCCGATGAAGGGCATTGCCTCCTTGCACCTTTTCCTCCGCTTAGAGGGCTTGTTCCTTCAAGGATTTCTTCATGTGCAGAGCAAAGTATTTCTTCAAAGGCAGGTGAATCAGGCTCGTGTAATGGTTTTCTATACCATATACTGTTTCAAAGCTGTCGATGTCTGTCAGGGAGGGAAAAACCTCCACATGAAGGTTCTGCAGAAAGAATGACACGAATTTCTCAACTGTGCTGCCAGACATGAGTGGAACTTTCCGAAAGAACTCTTCAGCATTGTATAAAAGTTGGCAGAGAGACCCAGATGGCAAGGACAAACCTTTTTCAATGTCATTTTTGTAGTAATTCTTCATAAGGATTGTGTGACATACTAGAGGACTTAGACTGAAGATAGAAAAACCCTTCAACCATCGTAGCTCTGCCTCCAGTAGAGACACAGATCAGGTTCAATGTGACTTAGAGGGTCTGACTGGAATTCTTTTAAGACTACTCAATCACTTGAGCCCAACACAGGGGTTTTTAGAAGTAAAAACAATACCTTATTCTTCTACTTGGAGGAAACACACTCAAAATATCTTACCAAAGCAAAAGAGTTAGATCACAGAGCAGAATATATAAAGAGTAGTAGGCTAGGTCGAAGATTGGGATTCCTTGCTGGTGTCCAAAATTTGAAACTGCATATCATATGAAGACTTTGCAGTCAAATGAAAGTGAAAAAAAGAGTTTTAGCTATGCCCAAATGCATTTAAAGTTGCATGATACTGTAAAATACAGTCCTTGCCGTAAGTAAATGCGTCAAGCATGACGAGACCTGAAACAC